>OGCP01000132.1_pt1 | contig 63926 bp, 71 predicted proteins | sample 1570191 | NCBI WGS metagenome assembly OGCP01 (sample SAMEA2582180, study PRJEB24529) | metagenome | biome: Human gut stool | place: China | collected 2011
TGATTCTTTCATGTAATTGAAACTTTAGGAGTCAACCATATTTATAAAAAGACATCTCTCTTTTTTATGCTATTTGAAGGAAACATTGTATTTTTGGGAAGAAACATTGTGCTTTTTGAAGAAAATATTGCATTTTTCGTTGAAATAAGCTATGTTTTTTGAAGGAATAAGCACATTTTTGAAGAAATAATCTATGCTTATTGCAGAAATAAGCGCATTTTTGGCAGTTTTATGGCAATAAGTGGTAACAAATGGCAATAAGTGGCAATAAAAAATGCCTTTATTACCACGCATAAACAACTATTTTACAATTAGTTATCTAACAGCGTGGTAATAATGGCATTAATTTCAGAAAAAACTTTTATTTATTCCTGCTATTCGGAATCAAGACTGCTCCTTCCTGCTTCTTTCCATCCATCAGTATTCTCATCGGATGCGCAAAGCGCACATGGCGCACATACTGCGTCTCTTCTACTGCCGGCATCGCATCCAATATCTCCTTGTTCACGAAACCGCCTTCTTCGGTGTTGGTATCTACCGTAAAGTAACCCACACCGAAAGAGGTGAGGTTCTGGAAGAAATGGGTGCCTTGGCTCGGGTCGATGTTGTAGTTCTTCAATGCTACTTCCACGATGACCCGAGCGGCACTGATATGCGGCCACTTGACCGGCACACCCAGATAATGGTCGCTAGACCCCCAACGGCCCGGACCTATCAGCACATAATTCTTCCCTTCGGCAAGGAACTTACGATTGATTCGTTCGATATCATCAGCCACATAGAAATTATTCATCGCCGAGAAGTGATCATCATACTTTACATAGACCACATCCACCACATCTTCACAGATTCCATGCCCGAGCGAATTGTGGGAACGGAGCAGACAGTCGGCATCCGGTATCGCCTTCACATCCTCGTCGAGCATCTCCTTGGCATCCACTATCGGACGAATCTGGAGCAGATAGAACTCGCAGGTTCTATCGTCGTTGATATTGCAGGCAAACTCTATTTCCACAGGACGGCGCATCGCTTCGGAACCAAACTTCATCGACATCTGCATCAACTCCGGCAAAGGCACTACTCCATGCTGGAGCACACTGGCAAAGGTAATCAGTTTTCTGCCCGTTTCATACACACCATCATTGATAACCTGGTCGTATGGGTCGAAAGTAGAAGCGATATAGGTGAGGCTCTGGTCTTCCACGGCATCCTTCACCCGAAGCTTAAGGATGTTGAAACCATCATCTACCTTGAAATCCTCGCCCACATGCTTCATGTCGAGGGCATAAAACTGGGTCTGCGTATCACGCAGAGCCATCTCTGTCTCTGAAGTCTGGAGCACCTGATGCGGATGATAAGGACAGACACGCAGGGTCTGACCGCCATCCACGATATACTTACCCAATCCGAGGGCGAGACTAGCTATGCCTTCCTCTGCCTCTTCATCTCCTATAGGATAATAGTTGAGCGAACGGAGCACACCACTCATTGTTGGGTAGAAACGGGTGCCATAATCCTTACCCACCACCTGCTGCAGAATAACCGCCATCTTCTCCTGGTCGATGACGTTGCTGGTGGCTGTCATATACGCCTTGGAATCACGATAGAACACGGAGGCATACACGCCCTTGATGGCACAAGCCAACATCTGGAGCATCTGATACTTATCCTCAAGATAAGGAATCATATAGGTGGAATAGATGCCGGCGAAAGGCTGATAGTGCGCATCCTCAAGAAGCGAACTGGAACGGATGGCGATAGGACTCTTCGTTGCCTCAAAGAAGGTGAAGAAGTCGGCTATCAGGGAATCCGGCAACTGCGCATGCAGGAAGTGCTTCAATATCTCATCATCGCTGGCATCGCTCAACGCTATCGGATAGAGATTGTTGCTCATCATGAATTCATCGAAGATATCGGTACAGAGCACCACGGTTTTCGGTATCTGCACGGTGGCATTCTCATACTGATTGAACTCCGGATGGCGCTTGATGATATTGTCGAGGAAGGCAAGACCTCTACCCTTTCCGCCCAGGGATCCCTCGCCAATGCGGGCAAAATGAGCATACTTATCGAACTTCATTCTATCGAACACAGCTACCACACCTAGGTTCTTCATGTGGCGATACTGCACGATGGCATCAAAGATAATCTGCCTGTGGGCATCCACATCCTGAAGTTTCTCCCAAGTAACATGCTTCAGGAAAGCCGACACTGGGAAGATGGCACGTGCACAAAGCCAGCGGCTCATGTGGTTGCGGCTGATATGATAGAGCATCGAATCGTTAGGAATGTTGAAGATATTATCCTGCAACTCCTTCAGGCTTCTGATGCGCATGATTTCCTCATGGGTCTTAGGATCACGGAAGATGAAATCACCAAAGCCCATGTGCTCCTCCATCAATCTTCGGAGATCAACACTCATCTTCTTGGAATTCTTATCCACGAAGCGGAAACCCTCAGCTTCAGCCTTGGCACGGTTATCACTCTCAGAACTTTCGAGGATGAGGGGCACGAAAGAGTCATGCTTACGGATGTAACGGAAGAGCTGCAAACCTGCATCAGGACATTTCTCGCGACCGAAGGTATCGGTGCCATACTCAGGCTTGACATCTTCATCAACCTCATTTCCAAAAGCCCTGGCGGCACTCTTCAAAGGGAACCGGGCATCGCTGATGACTCCAAGGGTATTATTGGAATACTTATCATACAGTTTCTTCGCCTCCTCATAGGTACGAGCCAATACCACCTTAGGACGGCCACGCATACGCATGGTTGCGGCATGGCGGTTCAGGGCTTCCTTGGAGAAGTTCTTGCTCTGCTCCAGAATGTAATTATAGAGGTTTGGCAAGATGGAACTGTAGAAGCGAATAGAGTCCTCGACCAGAAGAATCATCTGCACACCCGCCTCCTGGATATCATGCTCCAGATTCATCTTATCCTCAATCAACTTGATGATGGAAAGAATCAAGTTGGTATTTCCCAACCAACAGAATACATAATCGAAGATGCTCAAATCCTCGTTCTGCATTCGCTTGGTGATACCATGTGAGAAAGGGGTAAGAACCACACAGTGGATGTTAGGGAACTTGCCCTTGATATCACGGGCCACATCAAAGGCATCATTATCTGCATTACCAGGCATACAGATGACCAGGTCTATCACCGTAGAACGCAACACCTGAGCAGCCTCTTCCGTGGTAGAAACCTGTGTAAAGGTAGGCGGATAACGAAGACCAAGCTCCATATACTCATTATATATCTTCTCCTCGATGCGTCCATCATCTTCAAGCATGAACGCATCGTAAGGGTTGGCTACAATCAACACATTGTAGATACGGCGCATCATCAGATTGACAAACGATACGTCTTTCAAGTAGAACTTATTCCACTCATTAGGTACATTATTTTCCATATCTGTCGCTATTTATACTGCAAAGATAGTATTTTTCTGATATTTCCTTGCATTTTTCATCTATTTTTTATATATTTGCAACCAAAATATCGAGAAGTTATGAAAATAAAATACTTAATCATAGCATTATTGACTACGTTTTTTATGAGTCCATGTTGTGCACAGAAGCATCAACACGGAAAGGCATCGTATTATTCAAAGCGAGCCACAGGCGCACGCTCTGCAAGCGGGCAAAAGATACATCACGACAGTTTGACGTGTGCACACCGTTACTATCCATTCGGCACCATGCTGAAAGTAACCAATCTCAGAAATGATAAAAGCGTAATCGTGAAAGTAATAGATCGTGGTCCTTACGGAAGAGGAAGAATCATCGACCTTTCATGGGCGGCTGCCAAGGAAATCGGCATGATTGCACAAGGTGTAGGAACCGTCAAGGTGGAGAGACTGGATAACCCTGTGCCATATAAGCCAGAAGACTGCAAACTTCCTAAGATTGATTTCGAAATGGCAGAATTTGAACCCAAGAACTATTTCGAAAAAAAGGAGGAGGCTTTGGAACAGGCAGCTGAAAAAAAGCATAAGTCATCATCGAATGAGCACGCTAAAAAAGGCGAAATAAAAGACAAAGACAAACATAATAATACAAAAGATAAACATAACAATACAAAAACGAGCAAGAACCATCATTAACAGGTTCTTGCTCGTTCATATTGAATATGTGGCAACTTATGGAAAACAAATCTAAGGGAACAGACATATCATCGTTTGGTAGGGATATTGAATTCATTCACCTTAGAGATTGATTTCCCTTCATGAATGACACTCACACAGAAACGAGCCATACCATCCTTTAACTTTCTATCGGACTTCACTATTGCGGTATATCTCACTCCCGAACCTGGAGCTATCTTTTCAATATGAATACTAGGCGAAATAAAGATGTGCCTGTTACCTGTCATCTCAATCACTGTAGGCACAACATCAAATACAGGATACTGCCCACGATTCATCACTTCGAATATCAACTTACAGGTTTCATCACGATTCAGACAATTGTCTTCATTTGCATCCACAAAACGGGCATTTACTATCTCTAAGCTAGGGCAATAAGATAGTCTGGCACCGAGTTCTTCAACTGTTGCAGATGGCATAGAAGTAGTTGGCTGCTGAGCACTATAATCACCGGTATAATCCTTACCCTGGAAATCATAGAGACGGTCGTCTCCTCCATTATTGGAATCAAAAATATCAGAGTTATCAGTTACTGGAGTACTATAATCATATATGTCATCACTATTGACTGAGGAAGAGCGATCAGTACGAGGATGATGACGAGAAGCAGATGGATAATTGGAACGAGAACGGTCAATCCTATCACGTTGATAAGCAGCTTCACGATCGGCCTGAGCCTTATCTGCCTGACTACCGATGGCCGCACCAACCATAGCACCACCAGCCATACCTACAATCGTACCAATGTCAGAACCTCTTGGACCACCAGAAAGACCACCTATAGCGGAACCGAGGATAGACCCGATGGAACTGCCGGCATAAGCTCCACTACCCGTATATGTATCGCAACTACTCATCAGCATAGACGAGCAAAGCATAAAAAGTATCACCTTTTTCATAACCTTATCTTTTAAATCTACTGCAAAAGTACAACTAATTCTTGAAAACTTCAAGAAAGAATCCCTAAATAATGTTAGGGAATCCCCTAAATAAAGATAAAGAGTAAAAGAAGGCAAAACTAAAAAAGAAGGAACTAAAAAAGCGCTCCTGTCTGAAGACAAGAGCGCTTATATTTTGTGAGATCTGTTGTAACTTATTCAGCTGCAGCTTCCTCAGTTGCAGGAGCCTCTGCTACAGGTGCCTCCTCAGCCTTAGTTGCCTTGCGACTACGACGAGTCTTCTTAGCAGCAGCCTTAGGAGTCTTAGCCATGTTCTCATCAAAGTCAACGAGCTCGATGAAAGCAATCTCAGCTGCGTCACCCTGACGGGTACCCAACTTGATAACGCGAGTGTAACCACCTGGACGGTTAGCTACCTTCTCAGCTACCTCACCGAAGAGAGCCTTAACAGCATACTTGTTCTGAAGATAACGGAAAACAACACGACGTGATGTAGTTGTATCATTCTTTGAACGAGTGATTAATGGCTCAACATACTTCTTAAGAGCCTTTGCCTTTGCGAGGGTCGTAGTGATTCTTTTGTGCTCGCTCAAGATAAGTGATGAAGCCATGTTAGCCAACATCGCATTACGATGAGAAGCAGTACGACCTAAATGGTTGAATTTCTTATTGTGTCTCATTTTTGTTTTTGTTCTTTTTGGACAAAGGATGCATTACGCATCCTTGTCTAATTTATACTTTGAAATATCAGTTCCAAAAGACAGATTCAGACTCTCGAGCAAATCATCAAGCTCTGAAAGCGATTTCTTACCGAAGTTGCGGAACTTCAAGAGATCAGTCTTGTTATACTGAACCAAGTCACCAAGAGTCTCTACATCAGCTGCCTTCAAGCAGTTGAGCGCACGAACACTCAGGTTCATATCTACGAGACGAGTCTTAAGCAACTGGCGCATGTGGAGAACCTCCTCATCAAACTCTTGATTGCTCTCTTGATCAGGGCTTTCGAGAGTGATCTTCTCATCAGAGAAGAGCATGAAGTGATAAATGAGAATCTTCGCAGCCTCTTTCAGTGCATCCTTAGGACTAATGGAACCATCAGTTGTAACTTCAAGTACGAGCTTATCGTAGTCAGTCTTCTGCTCAACACGATATGGCTCTACAGCGTACTTCACGTTACGGATAGGGGTGTAGATGGAATCGATTGGGAGAACGTTAACGTCTGTGCAGAATTGACGATTCTCATCAGCAGGCACGTAACCACGTCCCTTATTAATAGTCAAATCAATCTGCATCGAAGCTTTGGAGTCTAAATGACAAATCACCAAATCAGGGTTTAACACTTCAAATCCAGTCAGATACTTGCCAATGTCACCAGCCTTGAATTCTGTAGAATTCTCAACGGTGATACTAACTTTCTCATTCTCGAATTCTTCTACTACTTGCTTGAATCGAACTTGCTTGAGATTCAAGATAATGTTGGTAACATCTTCCTTTACACCAGGAACTGAAGAGAACTCGTGCTCAACACCCGCAATGCGGATTGTGTTGACAGCATAGCCCTCCAGCGATGAAAGGAGAATGCGGCGCAAGGCGTTACCGATGGTTACGCCAAAGCCAGGCTCCAGAGGACGGAATTCAAACTTTCCGAACTGGTTGTCAGCCTCCAGCATTACTACTTTATCAGGTTTTTGAAATGCTAATATCGCCATTAATTTAATGATTTATTTAGAGTACAACTCAACGATTAACTGCTCCTTGATATTCTCTGGAATGTCGGCACGCTCTGGCTTGTGCAAGAACTTGCCACTCTTTGAATTATCATCCCACTCAATCCATGGGTACTTGCTATGATTGAAACCAGCGAGTGCTGCTTCGATTACCTCGAGAGACTTAGACTTCTCACGAACAGCAACAACCATACCTGGCTTAACTGCAAATGAAGGGATATTAACTACCTTGCCATCAACAGTGATGTGCTTGTGACCTACCAACTGGCGTGCAGCAGCACGAGTTGGAGCGATACCAAGACGGAAAACCACGTTGTCGAGACGGCACTCGAGATTCTGAAGAAGAACCTCACCAGTAATACCCTCAGCCTTAGCAGCCTTCTCAAACATATTACGGAACTGACGCTCTAATACACCATAAGTGTACTTAGCCTTCTGCTTCTCTGCCAACATGACACCGTACTCAGACATCTTTCTGCGACGGCTGTTGCCATGCTGTCCAGGAGGGAAGTTTCTCTTGGACAAAACTTTGTCTGCGCCGAAGATTGGCTCACCAAAACGACGCGCAATTTTAGATTTCGGACCTATATATCTAGCCATAATATTTATAAAATGCTATAATGTTTGTATCAATGAATGCTATTATACACGACGACGCTTTGGAGGGCGACATCCGTTGTGTGGTAATGGAGTTACGTCAACGATTTCAGTAACCTCGATACCTGCACCGTGTACGGCACGGATAGCAGACTCACGACCATTACCTGGACCCTTTACGTATGCCTTCACCTTGCGAAGACCAAGGTCGAATGCAACCTTAGCGCAATCCTCAGCAGCCATCTGGGCAGCATAAGGAGTATTCTTCTTAGAACCACGAAAACCCATCTTACCAGCTGAAGACCAAGAAATAATCTGACCCTCGTTGTTAGCAAGAGATACAATGATGTTGTTGAATGAGCTGTGTACGTGAAGCTGACCGATAGCGTCAACGCGTACGTTTCTCTTCTTAGATGTTGCTTTTTGCTTTGCCATAATTAATTTCCTCCTTAGAATTACTTAGTAGCCTTCTTCTTATTAGCAACAGTCTTCTTCTTACCCTTACGAGTACGAGCATTGTTCTTAGTGCTCTGTCCGCGAACAGGAAGACCATTACGATGTCTAACTCCACGATAGCAACCAATATCCATCAGTCGCTTAATGTTCATCTGAATCTCTGAACGGAGATCACCTTCAACCTTGAACTCAGCGCCGATAATTTCACGGATCTTGGCTGCCTGATCGTCAGACCACTCGCTGACTTTCAGGTCACGGCTTACACCTGCCTTATCCAATATCTTTGCTGAACTACTTCGACCGATACCATAGATATAGGTCAATGCGATTTCGCCACGCTTATTCTGGGGCAAATCTACTCCAACAATTCTTATTGCCATTGTTTAATAAAAAATTAAAAATTAATACCTTGCTTTAAAAGCGGTGCAAAAGTACAACTTTTTTTTGAATTAGCCATACTTTTACCAAACTTTAACATTAGCCCTGACGCAATTTCATCTTAGGGTTCTTCTTGTTAATAACGAAGAGACGACCCTTACGACGTACGATCTTGCAATCAGCTGAACGCTTCTTCAATGATGCTCTTGTCTTCATAACCTTATATAGTGATAATTATTTGTATCTAAAAACAATTCTACCCTTTGTCAAGTCGTATGGACTCATTTCCACCTTAACCTTATCACCAGGTAAAATCTTGATGTAATGCATTCTCATCTTACCAGAGATGTGGGCAGTAATGTCAACACCATTCTCTAATTCAACGCGGAACATAGCATTTGATAATGCCTCTACAATAGTTCCATCTTGCTCAATAGCGGCCTGTTTTGCCATAATTAAAAATTTTGTCCTTCTAAATGTTCTACTTCTACGAATGAAGATAAAATTTCAGCTTTACCTTTTCGAACAACTATAGTATGCTCGTAATGAGCAGCTGGCAGACGATCTCTAGTTACTATACTCCATTTATCGGGAAGTAATCCTATCTTTCGGTCGCCCATAGTAATCATTGGTTCTATGGCAAGGCACATGCCCTCTTTCAACAAGATGCCAGAACCCCTGCTTCCGTAGTTACGGACAGGAGGATCTTCATGCATTTCCTTTCCAATACCATGACCAGTCAATTCACGAACAACTCCATAACCAAAACCTTGGCAATGGTTTTGAATCGCATAACCAATATCACCCAAGTGATTTCCTGCTATAGCCTGTTCAATACCTAGATACAAAGATTCTTTAGTTACCTTTAGAAGTTGCTTAACATCAGAAGATATTTCTCCAACAGCGAAAGTATAGCAACTGTCACCATTGAAACCTTCGAGAAGAGTTCCACAATCAATGGAAATAATATCTCCTTCCTTGAGGACACTCTTTTCACTTGGTATTCCATGTACAACTACATCATTGATAGATGTACATATACTAGCGGGAAAAGGCTCTCCAAATGGATTAGGAAAATTCTTAAACGTTGGAATCGCACCATGATCACGGATGAATTCCTCGGCTACCTTATCCAATTGGAGAGTCGTTACACCTGGTTTTATATGTTTACCTAACTCTGCAAGGGTAGCACCAACGAGTTGGTTTGCCTTGCGCATTAGGTCAATTTCATCCTCTGTCTTCAGAAATATCTGCATTTCAAAAGATAAAGATTAATATGCAGCAACACCACCCTGACGAGTATGGCCTGAATCAAGAAGACCATCGTAGTGGCGCATAAGCAAATGACTCTCAATCTGCTGCAATGTGTCAATGACAACACCTACCAAAATCAACAGAGATGTACCTCCGAAGAATTGTGAGAAGGCCTGCTGCACATCAAGAAGTCCTGCAAGAGCTGGCATAATCGCAATAAATGCTATAAATAATGAACCTGGTAAAGTAATACGAGACATTACGGTATCAATGTACTCAGCGGTATCCTTACCTGGCTTAACGCCTGGAATGAAACCATTGTTACGCTTCATATCTTCAGCCATCTGAGTTGGGTTCAATGTAATCGCAGTGTAGAAATATGTAAATGCAATCACTAAGGTTACATAAACAACATTATAAAGCAAACTGCGGTTATCCATCAACTGCTGAACAACGCTGCTTGCGTTCTCAGACTGATAGCGAACTATCGCCAATGGAATAAACATCAAAGCCTGTGCAAAGATGATAGGCATTACGTTGGCTGCAAAAAGCTTCAATGGAATGTACTGACGTGCACCACCATACTGCTTATTGCCAACCAATCGCTTGGCATACTGAACCGGAATCTTGCGTGTACCCTGTACCAAAAGAATTGAAGCACAAACTACAGCATAGAGAATGAGAATCTCAACAATGAACATAATAAGACCACCACCAGAAATTGCCTGCAAACGAGAAGTAACCTCCTGAACGAATGCCTGAGGCAAACGAGCGATGATACCAATCATAATGATCAGAGAGATACCATTACCAACACCCTTATCAGTGATACGCTCACCTAACCAGAGAATGAACATACTACCTGCTGCCAAGATGATAGTTGCCGGAATCATGAAGACAGTCCAGCTAATACCTGTTGCCAGAGCATTGGCTGCCTGCATCTTCAAGTTCAAAAGGTAACTAGGAGCCTGAAAGACCAAGATGGCGACAGTCAGGACTCTAGTATACCATTGTATTTTTTTGCGGCCACTCTCACCCTCTCGCTGCATCTTCTGGAAATAAGGTACAGCGACAGCAAGAAGCTGCATAACAATTGAAGCTGAGATATAAGGCATAATTCCCAACGCAAAGATAGACGCATTGGAAAATGCACCACCAGAGAACATGTCCAGAAGCGACATAAGACCGCCAGAGGTCTGCGACTGCAATTTTTCCAACATGCTCGGGTTGATACCAGGAAGTACAACAAACGAGCCAAAACGGTAAATAGCCGTAAACAGAAGAGTAATAAGGAGTCTCTGACGGAGATCCTCAATCTTCCAACAGTTCTTTAGTGTCTCAATAAACTTTTTCATTTACTTAGATTATAGTTGCGTTACCACCAACTGCCTTGATTGCCTCTTCAGCAGTCTTTGAGAAAGCATTAGCTTCAACTTCCAATTTTGCTTTAAGTTCGCCGTTACCGAGAACCTTAACCAGCTCCTTACCATTGGTAAGACCTGCAGCCTTAAGTTCCTCAATACCGATCTTTGTAAGGCTCTTTGCCTCGGCAAGAGCCTGAAGAGTTGAAAGGTTTACTGCGAAGTACTCCTTATGGTTGATATTCTTGAAACCAGCCTTTGGAACACGACGCTGCAATGGCATCTGACCACCTTCGAAACCAATCTTTCTCTTATAACCAGAACGAGCCTTGGCACCCTTGTGACCACGTGTAGAAGTACCACCGAGACCAGAACCTGGACCACGACCAATACGACGACGTGAATGGGTAGAACCTGCAGCAGGTTTCAAATTATTTAATTTCATAATCGTTCCTAATTTATAAAGATTAATTAATCAACTACACTTACGAGGTGATGAACCTTACGGATCATACCACGGTTGCTAGGAGTATCCTCTACCTCAACAACCTGAGAAATCTTGTGGAGACCAAGACAAGCGAGTGTACGCTTCTGATCTACTGGAGCACCGATTTTACTCTTAATCTGCTTGATTTTAATTGTTGCCATATTCGACTTTTCCTAATTAACCGTTAAATACTTTATCCATACTGATACCACGCTCACCTGCAACAGTGTAAGCATCGCGCATCTCAGCGAGAGCTGCGATAGTAGCCTTAACAAGGTTGTGGGCATTAGAAGAACCCTTAGACTTTGCGATGACATCCTTGATACCAACACTCTCAAGTACAGCACGCATAGCACCACCGGCCTTCAAACCAGTACCGGCTGCAGCAGGCTTGATGAGTACCTTAGCACCACCGAATGCAGTCTCTACCTCATGAGGAACTGTACCCTTAAGTACAGGAACCTTAACCAAGTTCTTCTTAGCAGCCTCAGTACCCTTGGCGATAGCAGCTGTAACCTCACCTGCCTTACCAAGACCGTAGCCGATTACGCCATTACCGTCACCAACAACGACGATAGCAGCGAATGTGAAAGTACGACCACCCTTAGTAACCTTAGTTACACGGTTGATAGCAACCAAGCGATCCTTAAGTACTTCTTCGTTATTTACTTTTACTTTATCCATTGCCATAATCGTTTAAAATTTAAGACCACCATTACGAGCACCCTCAGCCAACTGCTTTACGCGACCATGGTAGAGATAACCATTACGGTCGAAAACTACTGCCTCAACGCCAGCAGCCTTAGCCTTCTCAGCGATGAGCTCGCCAACCTTAGTTGCCTGCTCCTGCTTAGGCATCTTCTCCAAACCGAGTGAAGAAGCTGATGCAAGTGTAGTGCCTGTCAAATCATTAATAACCTGAGCGTAAATCTGCTTGTTAGAGCGGAAAACACTAAGACGTGGACGCTCAGCTGTTCCGTTAACACTCTTACGAATGCGGAACTTTATCTTAATTCGTCTTTCTACTTTCTTTGTTGTCATAATCGTAAATACTTAAAATTACTTAGCTGAAGCACTCTTACCAGACTTTCTGCGAATAACTTCACCCTTAAAGAGAATACCCTTACCCTTATAAGGCTCAGGCTTGCGGAAAGAACGAATTTTTGCACAAACGAGTCCCAACAACTGCTTGTCGCAAGACTCCAATGTCAAGATTGGGTTCTGGTTTCTTTCAGACTTAGTCTCAACCTTAATCTCCTTAGGCAACTGGATGAAAATAGGGTGAGTGTAACCCAAAGCGAACTCAATGAGGTTGCCCTGGTTAGAAACACGATAACCAACACCTACCAATTCCAAAACCTTTGTATAGCCTGCGCTAACGCCAACAACCATGTTGTGAACGAGAGAGCGATACAAACCGTGGAAAGCCTGCTTCTGCTTAACATTTACAGGACTATTTTCATCGATTTCAAAGCTAATATGACCATCTGCATTGTTAAACTTGATAGATGGATCAATCCACTGAGAAAGTTCACCCTTAGGGCCCTTTACTGTACAAACGTGTGAATCGTTGTCATAGTTTACAGTAACGCCTGCAGGGATACTAATTGGCAATTTTCCTATTCTAGACATATAAAAGCCTCCAATTAATAAATATAGCAAAGAACCTCGCCACCGATCTTAAGATCAGAAGCCTCTTTGTCTGTCATTACACCTTTGGATGTAGATAAGATAGCAATACCTAATCCGTTAATAACTCTTGGCATGTCCTTGTAACCAGTGTACTTACGCAAACCTGGAGTAGACACGCGCTTCAAACACTTGATAGCGTTTTGCTTTGTAGTTGGGTTGTACTTCAAGGCAACCTTGATTGAGCCCTGAGGACCATCCTCTACAAACTTGTAGTTGAGGATGTAACCTTTCTCGAAGAGGATCTTAGTAATCTCTTTCTTCAAGTTAGACGCAGGAACTTCAACAACACGGTGATGAGCCATGATTGCGTTTCTGAGTCTTGTCAGATAATCTGCTATTGGATCTGTCATAATATAAATGTTTAATTAATCGGGACTACCCCGACAATATTAAATAAAAAAATTCTTTTGCCTGTAAGGATTACCAGCTTGCCTTCTTTACACCTGGAATCAAACCTGCAGAAGCCATCTCACGGAACTGGATACGTGAAAGACCGAACTGGCGGATATAACCCTTTGGACGACCAGTGATCTTGCAACGGTTGTGAAGACGGATAGGGTTTGCATTCTTAGGGATAGCCTGAAGCTTACGAGCTGCCTCGTATGCTTCGGCTGGATCATTAGAAGTTGCAATAATCTTTTTCAGAGCTTCGCGCTTTTCAGCGTAACGAGCTACAAGCTTTGCACGCTTAATCTCGCGAGCTTTCATTGATTCTTTTGCCATATCTCTTAATCTTTATTTGCGTTCTTGAATGGAAGACCGAATGCCTTCAAAAGAGCAAAACCTTCCTCGTCTGTCTTAGCAGTTGTAACGAAGGTGATGTTCATACCCTGGATGCGATCGATCTCATCGATGTTGATCTCAGGGAAGATAATCTGCTCTGTGATACCCAATGTATAGTTACCACGGCCATCAAACTTGCTCTCAATACCCTTGAAGTCGCGGATACGAGGAAGAGAAACACGAACGAGCTTCTCCAAGAACTCATACATACGCTCACGACGCAATGTTACCATAACACCGATAGGCATCTTCTTACGAAGCTTGAAGTTTGCAATATCCTTCTTAGAATATGTAGCAACAGCCTTCTGACCGGTGATAGCAGTAATCTCATTGATAGCTACGTCAACAATCTTCTTGTCCTGTGTAGCATCACCGAGACCCTGGTTGATAACAATCTTCTTCAACACAGGAATTTCCATTGCTGAAGAATAGTTGAACTGCTTCTGCAAAGAAGGAGCGATAGTCTCCTTATATACTTTCTTTAACTGTGCTGTATCCATTACTTGATTTCCTCCCCTGACTTTTTAGCGATGCGAACAACGTTTTTACCCTCATGCTTGATAGCAACGCGAGTAGCCTTGCCACTCTTAGGATCGATCAAACTCAAATTTGAGATATGAATAGGAGCCTCCTGCTTAACAATACCTCCCTGAGGATTCTTTGCAGATGGCTTAGTGCTCTTAGATACCATGTGCACACCCTCAACGATGGCACGGTTCTCGTCAACGAGGACCTTGAGCACCTTACCTGTCTTGCCCTTATCAGCACCGGCAATAACGATAACGGTATCGTCTTTCTTAATATGTAACTTACTCATTACTTTATACTTTTAAAAATATTAAAGAACCTCAGGTGCCAAAGAAACGACTTTCATATTAACTGCACGAAGCTCACGAGCAACAGGACCGAAGATACGGCTACCACGAAGCTCACCTGCATTGTTGAGCAATACACAAGCGTTATCATCGAAACGGATGTAAGAACCATCAGCACGACGAATTTCCTTCTTTGTGCGAACAATCAAAGCCTTTGATACTGCACCTTTCTTCAAATCACTTGATGGGATAACGTTCTTGACAGCAACGACAATCACGTCACCAACACTAGCGTAACGACGGCCTGTACCACCGAGAACTCGAATGCAAAGAGCCTCGCGAGCACCGCTGTTGTCACATACTGTAAGTCTTGATTCTGCCTGTATCATAATTACTTAGCTTTTTCTACAATTTGTACTAATCTCCATCTCTTAGTCTTAGACAGAGGACGAGTCTCCATGATCATAACTGTATCACCTACGTTAGCCTCATTGTTCTCGTCATGTGCATGGTACTTCTTTGTCTTCTGGACAAACTTACCATAAATAGGGTGCATCTCCTTGAACTTAGCTGCAATAACAATGGTTTTATCCATCTTGTTGCTGATAACAACACCCTGTCTTACTTTTCTTAAATTTCTTGTTTCCATCTGGACCATTATTATTTGTTAAGTTCTCTCTGACGAAGTTCAGTTTTCATACGTGCGATATCACGACGAGCAACCTTAATCTCTGATGGATTCTCAAGTGGAGTTACATTGTGGTTGATCTTCTTCTTGTTCAAAGCGTCAACAGCTGCCTCCAACTTCTCAACCAATTCCTTGGTCTCGATATTTTTAATTTCTGCAATCTTCATAATTAAGCGTTTTTATCGTAATCACGTCTAACAATAAACTTAGTCTTAACAGGTAGTTTCTGAGCGCAAAGACGGAGTCCCTCCTTTGCGATGTCGAAACTAACACCCTCTACTTCAAAGAGAATGCGACCTGGTGTAACAGGTGCAACCCATCCTGCTGGATCACCCTTACCTTTACCCATTCGGACATCGGCTGGCTTACGAGTGATTGGCTTATCAGGGAAAATGCGGATCCAGACCTGACCCTGACGATTCATGTAGCGGTTCAATGCCACACGAGCTGCCTCGATCTGACGGCTATCGATCCACTTTGACTCAAGAGTCTTGATGCCGAAAGAACCGAATGCCAATTGTGTACCTCTATGAGCGTTGCCTTTGTTGCCACGACCATCTTGAGGTCTTCTATATTTTACTCTTTTTGGCTGTAACATGATAGCTTTCTAAAATTTAACGGTTATTGTTTCTTTTACGATTACCACCACGGTTGTTAGAGCGACCGTTACCACGGTTGTTGTTGCTCTTGTTATCCTGAGAGAAGTTTGGAGTAAGATCAGCCTTACCATAAACCTCACCACGACAAATCCAAACCTTGATACCAAGCAAACCTACCTTAGTAAGTGCTTCGCACTGGCAGTAGTCGATGTCTGCACGGAAAGTGTGAAGAGGAGTACGACCCTCCTTGTACATTTCCTTACGTGCCATTTCAGCACCGTTCAGACGACCTGTAATCTGAATCTTGATACCCTCAGCACCAGCACGCATAGTGTTAGCAACTGCCATCTTGATAGCGCGGCGATAAGCAATCATGTGCTCAATCTGGCTCGCGATGTTCTTACCTACGATGGTAGCATCAAGCTCAGGTTTCTTAACCTCGAAGATGTTGATCTGAATATCTTTCTTGTAAAGCTTCTTCAACTCTTCCTTCAACTTATCTACATCCTGACCACCTTTACCAATGACAATACCTGGACGGGCTGTGCAAATAGTAATGGTAACAAGCTTCAATGTACGTTCGATAACGATACGAGAAACGCTTGCCTTAGCAAGGCGCTCGTTAAGATACTTACGGATTTTCTGATCCTCTACGAGGTTGTCACCGAAGTTCTTACCACCGAACCAATTTGAATCCCAACCACGGATAACACCAAGTCGGTTACTAATCGGATTAACTTTCTGTCCCATTCTACTTAATTATTTTTCGTCATTAGTTTTTGCATCAACAAAGAGAGTTACATGGTTAGAACGCTTACGGATTCTATAACCACGACCCTGTGGTGCAGGTCTCATACGTTTCATTGTAACGCCTTCGTCAACGAAGACCTTACTAATATAAAGCTCACCGTCTTCAGCCTTGCGATTATTCTTTGCCTCCCAGTTAGCGATAGCTGAACGAAGTAATTTCTCAACGTCAGCAGATGCCTGCTTCTTAGAGAAGCGAAGTACTCCGAGTGCACGGTTAACCTCCATACCACGAATCATGTCTACTACATAGCGCATCTTACGTGGAGAAGAAGGAACGCCTACCAACTTAGCGAAGTACAAGTTTTTACGGGCTTCTTTCAATTTCTCAGCCGCAATATGTTTTCTTGCTCCCATTATTTACTTAAATTTTTAAATGGTTTAACCCTTAGCTTACTTTCTGTTACCAGAGTGACCGCCAAAGCGACGTGTTGGAGCGAACTCTCCAAGCTTGTGGCCAACCATATTCTCTGTAACATAAACAGGGATAAATTTGTTACCGTTATGAACTGCAACAGTATGTCCTACGAAATCAGGAGATATCATTGAAGCTCTAGCCCATGTCTTAACAACATTCTTCTTGCCACTCTCGTTCATAGCGAGAATCTTCTTCTCGAGAGAAACGTTGATGTATGGACCTTTTTTAAGTGAACGACTCATAATTTACTCTTTATTTTTTGTTAGCTCTTTCGATAATATACTTGTTAGAAAGCTTCTTAGGTGCGCGAGTCTTAAGACCCTTAGCGTACAAGCCCTTACGTGAACGTGGGTGACCACCACTCTGGCGACCTTCACCACCACCCATTGGGTGATCAACAGGGTTCATAACAACACCACGGTTGTGTGGACGACGACCCAACCAGCGTGAGCGACCAGCCTTACCAGACTGCTCAAGAGCGTGGTCAGAGTTACCAACACTACCAACTGTAGCCTTACAAGCACTCAAAATCTGGCGTGTTTCACCAGAAGGGAGCTTAATTACACAATAACTGCCCTCACGAGAAGTCAACTGAGCAAAATTACCAGCCGAACGAACCAACAAGGCACCCTGACCAGGACGCAACTCAATGTTGTGGATCACTGTACCAACAGGGATGTTTGCCAAAGGAAGACAGTTACCGATTTCAGGAGCAGCTTCTGCACCTGACATCAAAGTAGCGCCTACCTCAAGTCCGTTAGGAGCAATAATGTAACGTTTTTCACCATCAGCGTAGTAAAGCAATGCGATACGAGCCGAACGATTTGGATCGTACTCGATTGTCTTAACAACTGCTGGAACACCATCTTTCTCACGTTTGAAGTCGATTAAACGATACTTCTGCTTGTGACCACCGCCAATGTAGCGAACGGTCATCTTACCGGTGTTGTTTCGACCGCCGGTAGAACGTTTACCGTAAACGAGAGACTTCTCTGGCACGGATGCAGTAATATCCTCGAACGTGCCAATAACCTTGTGTCTTTGACCCGGAGTAACCGGTTTTAATTTACGTACTGCCATTTTTTATTTTAAATATTGCTGTAAAAATCAATTGTATCGCCCTCCTTAAGAGTAACGATTGCCTTCTTGAACGCATTCTTCTGACCCTTAACAAGACCTGCCTTAGTGTAACGGGCAGAGCGCTTGCCAGCGTAGCGAATTGTGTTCACGTCAACTACTGTAACATTATACAGACTCTCAACTTCCTTCTTAATCTCGAGCTTATTAGCCTCAGGACGAACAACGAAGCCATAGCGGTTAGGCTGCTTGTCTGTAATCTTGGTCATCTTCTCAGTAACCAATGGTTTGATAATAAATGCCATATTCTAATATCTCCTTTTTACTTTGTTAAGATCTGGTCGATAGTCTCCAGCGACTTTTCAGTAATCACTACTACATCAGCGTTCAAAACTTTGTACGAATTGACGTTAGATGCGAGGATAACCTCAGCGCGCTGTAAGTTACGTGCAGACAAATATACGTTTTTATTTGATTCTGGCAAAACGAAGAGCACTTTTTTGCCCTCAATTTTAAGATTCTTAAGAACACTTAAGAATTCTTTAGTCTTAGGAGCCTCAAAAGTGAAATCTTCCAACATCACGATAGAGTTCTCCTGAGCCTTGTAAGACAATGCTGACTTACGAGCAAGAATCTTTACTTTCTTGTTGAGCTTGAAGCGGTAATCACGTGGCTTAGGACCAAATACGCGAGCACCACCTACGAGTACAGGTGAGTTAATATCACCACGACGAGCACCGCCGCCGCCCTTCTGACGACCAAGCTTACGAGTAGAACCGCTCATCTCGCTTCTCTCCTTAGACTTAGCTGTACCCTGACGCTGGTTAGCGAGATACTGCTTTACGTCGAGGTAGAGAACGTGATCGTTAGGCTCAATGCCGAAGACTGCATCATTAAGAGCTACCTTGCGGCCGGTCTCCTGACCTTTGATATCTAATACGCTAACTTCCATTATTTCTCAATTAAAACAGTTGAACCTTTGCATCCAGCGAAAGAACCCTTAACGATAAGGAGATTCTGCTCTGGAATTACCTTTAACACCTGAAGGTTCTGAGTAGTAACTCTGTCACCTCCCATTTGGCCGCCCATGCGCATACCCTTGAATACCTTAGCAGGGTAAGAACATGCACCAATAGATCCCGGCTTGCGAGCGCGGTCATCCTGACCGTGAGTAGACTGACCTACACCACCGAATCCGTGACGCTTTACAACGCCCTGGAAGCCTTTACCCTTTGATGTACCAATTACGTCAACGAACTTGCAGCCGTTGAAGATTTCAACTGTAATGGTGTCACCGAGGTTGTACTCCTCATCAAACTTGAACTCGGCCAAGTGCTTCTTAGGTGTTGTGCCTGCCTTCTTGAAGATTCCCATCATAGGCAGAGAAGTACGCTTCTCCTTTGCCTCGCCGAAACCTAACTGATAAGCCTTGTAACCATCCTTCTCTACGGTCTTAACCTGGGTTACAACACAAGGACCTACTTCGATAACAGTGCACGGAATATTCTTACCGTCGGCACTGAAAACGGATGTCATTCCGATTTTCTTTCCAATTAATCCTGGCATTTCAATTTAATTTTTAATAATTAGACTTTGATTTCTACTTCTACACCACTTGGCAATTCAAGCTTCATCAAGGCATCAACTGTCTTAGCTGTTGAGCTGTAGATGTCGATGAGACGCTTGAAATCTGAGAGCTGGAACTGCTCGCGAGACTTCTTGTTAACGAAAGTACTGCGGTTTACAGTAAAAATACGCTTGTGTGTTGGCAATGGAATAGGACCGCTAACGATAGCGCCTGTTGCCTTAACAGCCTTCACAATCTTCTCAGCTGACTTGTCAACCAACTGGTGGTCGTAAGACTTCAGCTTAATTCTGATTTTCTGACTCATTTTTAAAATTAAGTTATTAATATTATGAATTATTTTAGTCTAATGGAAGAAGAGGTACGCTGCTTAAGAGTCATTCGCTAAGCAGCGCCTCATCTTACCGTTATTTCTTTTTATTAAAGGAGTTCTGCGTGACCCTTAACCTCCTCCAACACTGCCTTAGCAATTGTTGAAGAGAGAGGTGCATGGTGATCATACTCCATAGAGCTTGTTGCACGACCAGAAGTGATAGTACGCAAAGCTGTTACATAACCGAACATCTCAGCCAATGGAACCATAGCCTTTACGATGCGAGCACCGCTACGACCTTCTTCCATACCCTGAACGAGACCACGGCGCTTGTTCAAGTCACCAATTACATCACCCATGTTCTCTTCTGGAGTAACAACCTCTACCTTCATGATAGGCTCCATCAAAACAGGACCTGCCTTAGGGCAAAGTACCTTAAATGCCTGATGTGCTACCAACTCGAATGACAACTGATCAGAGTCAACTGGGTGGAAGCTACCATCGGTCAAAGTTACCTTTAAACCTGTCATTGGGAAGCCACCGAGTACACCATTTGACAAGCAATCAGCGAAGCCCTTCTGTACAGATGGGATGAATTCCTTAGGAACGTTACCACCCTTAACCTCGTTGATGAACTGCAAGTCGCCCTCCTTGTAATCCTCGTCCTTAGGACCGATGGTTACGTCGATACAAGCGAACTTACCACGACCACCAGACTGCTTCTTGTAAGTCTCACGGCTCTGAGCTGTCTTAGTGATAGCCTCCTTGTAGTTAACCTGAGGCTTACCCTGGTTACACTCAACCTTGAACTCACGCTTCAAACGGTCGATGATGATATCCAAGTGGAGCTCACCCATACCAGAGATGATAGTCTGACCGCTCTGCTCGTCTGTACGAACTGTGAAGGTTGGGTCCTCCTCAGCCAACTTAGCGAGACCGTTATCCATCTTAGCGATGTCAGCCTGGCTCTTTGGCTCAACTGCGATAGAGATCACAGTATCAGGGAATGTCATAGACTCCAATACGATTGGGTGATCCTCATCACAGAGTGTATCACCTGTACGGATATCCTTGAAACCTACACCTGCACCGATATCACCAGCGTCGATAGACTCCATTGGAATCTCCTGCTTAGAGTTCATCTGGAACAGACGGCTGATACGCTCGCGCTTGCCAGAACGTGGGTTGTAAACGTAAGAACCAGCAACAACCTTACCTGAGTAAACACGGAAGAATACCAGGCGGCCCATGAATGGGTCTGTAGCAATCTTAAATGCGAGAGCAGATGTTGGCTCATCCTCAGATGGCTTGCGATCCTCTTCCTCCTCAGTATCAGGGTTAGTACCGACGATATTTGGAGTATCCATTGGTGAAGGCAAGAATGCGCATACATAGTCGAGCAATGGCTGAACACCCTTGTTCTTGTATGAAGAACCGAGCAACATTGGGCAGCACTCCATAGCACAGCAGCCCTTACGGATAGCAGCAAGCAGCTTCTCCTCTGGAATATCCTGGCCATCGAGATAGAGCTCCATAACCTCGTCGTCGAAGTTAGCAGCACCCTCAAGAAGCTTATCACGCCACTCTGCAGCCTCGTCAGCCAAATCAGCAGGAATATCCTCTACATCATACTCAGCACCCATAGTCTCATCGTGCCAGAGAATAGCCTTCATCTTAATCAGGTCAACTACACCCTTGAAGTTCTCCTCTGCACCAATAGGAATCTGAATAGCAATAGGATTAGCACCCAAGATATCCTTCATCTGCTGAACTGTCTCAAAGAAGTTAGCACCTGAACGGTCCATCTTGTTTACATAACCGATACGAGGTACATTGTACTTGTCAGCCTGGCGCCATACTGTCTCTGACTGTGGCTGTACACCATCAGCTGCAGAATATGTAGCAACAGCACCATCGAGTACACGGAGTGAACGCTCAACCTCAGCAGTGAAGTCAACGTGTCCCGGAGTATCGATCAAGTTAATCTTATAAGACTTACCGAGATAGTTCCAGTTACAAGTTGTAGCTGCAGAAGTAATAGTAATACCACGCTCCTGCTCCTGGGCCATCCAGTCCATAGTAGCAGCACCATCGTGTACCTCACCAATCTTATGAGTCTTACCTGTATAGAACAAGATACGCTCAGATGTTGTTGTCTTACCGGCATCGATGTGCGCCATGATACCGATGTTACGTGTCAAATGTAAATCGCGATTTGCCATTTTTCTTTTAAACCTATTTTATATGTTAAATTAGAATCTGAAGTGAGCAAATGCACGGTTAGCCTCAGCCATACGATGCATATCCTCCTTGCGCTTGAAAGCGCCACCCTGATTGTTATAAGCATCCATAATCTCTGCTGCGAGCTTATCTGCCATAGTCTTACCACCGCGCTTACGAGCGAAGATAATAAGATTCTTCATAGAGATACTCTCCTTACGATCAGGACGAATTTCTGTAGGAACCTGGAAAGTTGCACCACCGATACGGCGGCTCTTAACCTCAACCTGTGGAGTAATATTATCGAGAGCCTGCTTCCAAATCTCAAGTGCAGACTTCTCCTCGTTAGCCATCTTAGCCTTTACGGTATCGAGTGCATTGTAGAAAATCTCATAAGATGTATTCTTCTTACCGTCATACATCAAATGATTTACGAATTTAGAGACCTTCTGGTCATTGAAGACTGGATCTGGAAGGATCACTCTCTTCTTTGGTTTTGCTTTTCTCATTTTTAATTGAAAAATTTAAATTCTGCATGGGGCTGTATATCGTTCTTCAACACTCGCACCCGAGTATTTACTCAACCTGTTACTTCTCCAGCAAAACGTTTAAAAAAATAATCTTTTTACCTAGAACTCCCGACCTTCTCCGACCGTGAGTTTTTGGATTTTAATTTTTGTCCGGATTGAAGGATTACTTCTTAGCCTTTGGACGCTTAGCACCGTACTTAGAACGACGCTGTGTGCGGTTAGCAACACCTGCAGTATCAAGAGTACCACGAACAATGTGATAACGTACACCAGGAAGGTCCTTAACACGACCACCACGAACCAATACGATTGAGTGCTCCTGCAAGTTGTGACCCTCTCCTGGGATGTAAGAGTTAACCTCCTTAGAGTTTGTCAAACGAACACGGGCAACCTTACGCATTGCCGAATTAGGCTTCTTAGGAGTTGTTGTGTAAACACGGACACAAACACCACGACGCTGTGGACATGAATCCAAAGCTGGTGACTTGCTCTTGTCTACCAAAACTCGTCTGCCTTTTCTTACTAACTGTGAAATAGTAGGCATAATTTTACTTTTTAATTTATTATTTTGTTTTTATTATTGTCTTATTTCCGTATAAGCCACCACCTTATGGGGCTTTCGGGGTGCAAAGTTACGATTTTTTCGGCAAACTACCTAATAATAAAAGTAACTTTTGAAAAAGGAAGGCAAGTTTTAACGTTATATAACTATTAAAAACAAATATTATAAAGAAAAAGTAGTATTCAGCGGAAAATTTAGTCTTAGTATGTATGCTCTGTCAATTAAGCCTCTCCTTTTGGAGTACCGAATGGAGCGATGGTACGCTCTTGCTCATCGGCAATCTTAATCTTACCAAAAGTCTGCTCGTAATTGTAGATATTACCCTGCAACGCCTGAAGCAGACGCTTAGCATGTTCTGGTGCCATGATAACACGGCTCTTAATCTGTGGCTGTGGCATTCCTGGGAGTGCACATGCAAAATCCAAAATGAAATCAGAACTTGAGTGAGTAATCAAAGCCAAATTTGAATAGGTGCCTTCTGCAACCTCTGGCTTGATGCCCATCTGGAACTGACTCTGCTCTTGATTATTCTTATTTTCTTCCATAATTATATTAAGTTAATAGGGTTAAACTTCTTTTGATGATGCAAATTTACACATAAAATCTGAAAAAAACAAATATTTTTATACTTATTTTTAAATCAGCACTCAAAAAAACAAGGAACTGCCTACAAAGCTAAGAACAGCTTACAAAGCAAAGAGCCATAGATGAATCATCACCTATGGCTCTATACCTTATTATATATACTCTATATGGTTTTAATCAACGATTGGTGAATCACCATAGTCGAGTACTGTCTTTCTATTAGCCTGCATGCGCTCGTATTCTTCCTTAGAGCCTACAATCAGCTTATCCCACTGACGAAGACCTGTACCTGCAGGAATCAAATGACCGCAGATTACATTCTCCTTCATACCCTCAAGGTAATCTACCTTACCACGGATGGCAGCCTCATTCAAGACCTTAGTGGTCTCCTGGAAGGAAGCAGCACTCATGAAGCTCTTAGTACCAAGAGCAGCACGGGTAATACCCTGAAGAATCTGAGTTGATGTTGCAGCTACGGCATCACGAACCTGAACAAGTTTCTTGTCACGACGCTTCAAAGCAGAATTCTCATCACGCAACTTGCGGGCTGTGATAATCTGACCTGGCTTGAGTTCGGTACTGTCACCAGCGTTGGTAACAACCTTCTTACCCCAGATACGGTCATTCTCCTCTGCGAAGTCGAGCTTGTCAACCAACTCCTGCTCCAGGAATGTAGTATCACCTGGATCGTCGATACGAACCTTACGCATCATCTGACGAACAACCACCTCGAAGTGCTTATCGTTGATAGCCACACCCTGGAGACGGTAAACGTCCTGAATCTGGTTAACGATATACTCCTGAACTGCGGTAGGACCCATGATAGCGAGGATATCGCCTGGAGTTACGCTACCATCAGAAAGAGGTGTACCAGCTCGAACGGCATCATGCTCCTGTACCAGAATCTGCTTAGAGAGTGATACGAGATACTTCTTCTGGTCACCAGTCTTTGAGGTAACGATGATTTCACGGTTACCACGCTTTACCTTACCCATGGTTACCTCACCATCGATTTCTGATACGACAGCAGGGTTAGATGGGTTACGAGCCTCAAGAAGCTCGGTTACACGTGGAAGACCACCGGTGATATCACCTGCACCACCTACGGCACGAGGAATCTTAACAAGCACCTCACCTGTCTTGATAGTCTGACCATCCTCAACAACAAGGTGACCACCTACAGGGAAGTTGTAAGTACCAATTACCTCACCATGAGCATCGATTACATCACAAGATGGAACCATTGCCTTGTTCTTTGAATCAGTGATAATCTTCTCCTCCAAACCTGTAGTCTCATCGACCTCGGCACGGTAGGTCTGATCCTTCTGGACGTCATTGAACTTCAATGTACCAGCATACTGGCTGACGATAACGGCGTTGAATGGGTCCCAACGGGCAATCACAGTATCCTTCTCTACTACTTCACCCTCCTTGTGATACAAAGAAGAACCATAAGGAACATTCAATGTGGCAAGGATGATATTGGTATTAGGATCAACGAAACGGATTTCAGCCAAGTGGCTTACTACCTTCTCGCACTTGATATCGTTGCCTTCCTCGTCTTCCTCTACGAATGGAACAGTGCTCAACTCATCAAACTCGATACGAGACTTATTCTTCGCAGCAATCTTAGCATTGGCAGCAGCGTTAGATGCAATACCACCGGCGTGGAATGTACGGAGAGTAAGCTGAGTACCAGGCTCACCGATAGCCTGAGCTGCGATGACACCCACTGCCTCACCAAGCTGAACCATACGGGCTGTAGCCAAGTTACGACCGTAACACTTCATGCAGACACCCTTCTTGCTCTCGCAGGTAAGTACTGAGCGAATCTCTACGCTCTCGATAGGTGACTCGTCAATCATCTTAGCCTTAGCCTCTGTGATTTCCTCACCTGACTTAACGATCAGTTCACCGGTTGTCGGGTGAATAATGTCATGTACAGAAACACGACCTAGGATACGCTCGTAGAGAGAAGAGATGATCTCATCACCATTCTTCAAAGCTGTGCAAACCAAGCCACGCAATGTGCCACAGTCTGTTTCAGTAATAATCACGTCATGTGATACGTCTACAAGACGACGGGTCAAGTAACCGGCATCGGCAGTCTTCATCGCGGTATCAGCAAGACCCTTACGGGCACCGTGAGATGCAATAAAGTACTCCAACACAGACATACCCTCCTTAAAGTTAGAAAGGATAGGGTTTTCAATAATCTGCGCACCCTCGGCACCAGCCTTCTGAGGCTTAGCCATCAAACCACGCATACCAGACAACTGCTTAATCTGATCCTTAGAACCACGGGCTCCGGAATCAAGCATCATGTAAACGGCATTGAAACCCTGGTCAGCCTCGGTCATCTCCTTCATCAAGATGTTACCCAAGTCGGTGTTCACGTGAGTCCACGCATCAATCACCTGGTTGTAACGCTCCTTGTTGGTGATGAAACCCATATTGTAGTTATTGGTGATTTCCTCAACCTCCTTGCGGCCACGCTCTACGATAGTCTCCTTCTCTGGTGGGATGATGATATCACCAAGGTTAAATGACAAACCTGCCACATAAGCCATGCGGTAACCCAAGTTCTTGATACCATCGAGGAACTCACATGCCTCAGCCATACCTACAGCCTTGATAACATTTGAAATCAAACCGCGGAGAGTCTTCTTAGAGATGACATCATTGAAGAAGCCCACCTCATCAGGGATGATACCATTTACGATAACACGACCTACAGAAGTCTCGATCATACGCTTCTGAATCTTACCATCAACCAAGTCGTCAACGATAACCTTTACTAGAGCGTGAAGGTCACAACGGCCCTCATTACGGGCAATCAAAGCCTCCTCAGGTCCATAGAATGTCAATCCCTCGCCCTTAGCACCTGGGCGAATCTTGGTAATATAGTAGAGACCAAGCACCATATCCTGAGAAGGAACGGTGATAGGCGCACCATTAGCAGGGTTCAGAATGTTGTGGCTCTGGAGCATCAAGATCTGAGTCTCCAAAATAGCCTCATTGCTCAATGGAAGGTGAACAGCCATCTGGTCACCATCGAAGTCGGCGTTGAACGCTGTACATGCCAATGGGTGCAACTGGATAGCCTTACCTTCAATCATCTTAGGCTGGAAAGCCTGGATACCGAGACGGTGAAGTGTAGGGGCACGGTTCAACATAACCGGATGACCCTTCATTACATTCTCCAGGATATCCCAGATAACAGGCTCACGGCGATCCACAATCTTCTTGGCACTCTTCACAGTCTTTACGATACCACGCTCAATCAACTTGCGGATGATAAATGGTTTGTAAAGCTCTGCAGCCATCAACTTAGGAAGACCGCACTCACCCATCTTCAGCTCAGGACCAACGACGATAACCGAACGAGCAGAATAGTCAACACGCTTACCCAAGAGGTTCTGACGGAAGCGACCCTGCTTACCCTTCAAAGAGTCAGAGAGTGACTTCAATGGACGATTGCTCTCACTCTTCACAGCAGAGCTCTTACGAGAGTTGTCGAACAAGCTGTCAACAGCCTCCTGCAACATACGCTTCTCGTTACGGAGAATAACCTCAGGAGCCTTGATCTCTACCAATCTCTTCAAACGGTTGTTACGGATAATAACACGACGATAGAGATCGTTCAAGTCGGATGTTGCAAAGCGACCACCATCCAGTGGTACCAAAGGACGGAGCTCTGGTGGAGTAACAGGGATAATCTTCATCACCATCCACTCAGGCTTGTTGATGCCCTTGCTGGCACGGAAGCCCTCTACTACGTTCAAGCGCTTCAAAGCCTCAGTCTTACGCTGCTGGCTTGAATCGTTATTAGCACGGTCGCGGAGCTCGTAAGACAATGAATCGAGGTCTACATTCTGCAACAACTGATAGATTGCCTCAGCACCCATCTTGGCAATGAACTTGTTTGGATCAGAATCATCCAAGTTCTCGTTATCACCATTTGGGTCATACTTGTCGAGGATGTCCATGTATTCATCCTCTGACAAGAGATCAAGCTTGGCAGAACCAAGCAAAGGAAGACCGTCGGCATCTACCTTACCCTCGAGAATACCTGGCTGAATCACTACATACTTCTCGTAGTAGATAACAGCATCAAGCTTCTTGGTTGGCATACCCAAAAGGTAACCAATCTTATTTGGCAGAGAACGGAAATACCAGATATGAGCTACAGGAACAACGAGTTCGATATGACCAGAACGCTCACGACGAACCTTCTTCTCAGTAACCTCAACACCGCATCGGTCACAAACGATTCCCTTATAACGGATGCGCTTGTACTTTCCGCAGGCGCACTCGTAGTCCTTGGTAGGACCAAAAATGCGCTCGCAGAACAAACCGTCACGTTCCGGCTTATATGTACGATAATTAATGGTTTCAGGCTTAGTAACCTCACCATACGAATTTTCCAGGATCTCCTCTGGCGAAGCGAGACCGATGGTAATCTTCGTAAAATTATTCTTTACCTTTGTATCTTTTTTGAAAGCCATGTTTCTTTATCTTAATTAGGGGTTCTCAAAATTAATCAAGTTTGATGCTCAAGCCAAGGCCGCGAAGCTCATGGAGCAATACGTTAAGTGACTCAGGAATGCCAGGTGTTGGCATTGGATCACCCTTAACAATTGCCTCGTATGCCTTGCTACGTCCTACAACGTCATCCGACTTAATGGTCAAAATCTCCTGCAATACGTGGCTAGCACCGAATGCCTCGATGGCCCAAACCTCCATCTCTCCGAATCGCTGACCACCAAACTGTGCCTTACCACCAAGTGGCTGCTGAGTAATCAGAGAGTAAGGACCGATGGAACGTGCGTGCATCTTATCCTCAACCATGTGACCCAACTTCAAGAAGTAGGTCATACCTACGGTAGCTGGCTGGTCAAACTGCTCACCTGTCTCACCATCATAAAGGTAAGTAGAACAGAAGCGTGGCAAGCCTGCCTTATCTGTCCACTCAGAGAGGTCTTCCAACTTAGCACCATCAAAGATAGGAGTAGCGAACTTAACGCCCAGCTTCTTACCTGCAGCACCGAGAATACACTCGAAGATCTGTCCAAGGTTCATTCGAGAAGGCACACCCAATGGGTTCAATACCATATCTACAGGGCGACCATCAGCCATAAACGGCATATCCTCAAGACGTACCACCTTAGAAACGATACCCTTGTTACCGTGACGACCGGCGAGCTTATCACCCACCTGGATCTTACGCTTCTTCGCGATGTATACCTTAGCCATCTGGAGAATACCAGAAGGAAGCTCGTCACCGATAGTAATAGCAAACTTACGACGCTTCAACTCTGCATCAAGCTGCTTGTACTTGCGGATATAGTTCATGATCAGACGCTGAATCAAAGTATTTGTATGATCATCATCTGTCCAACCATTAGACTGAACACCATCGTACTCCAAGTTCTTCAAAGCTGCTGCTGTGAATGTGCTACCCTTAGTGATGATTTCAACACCAGAGTAATCCTTCACACCCTGAGAAGTCTTGTCTTCAGTCAGAGTGAGCAACTTATCAACCAGGATATCCTTCAAGTCATCGCCCTTAGCCTCGTACTCCTCATCAATCTTGGCAAGGATAATCTTATCCTGCTTCTTTGACTCACGAGTCTTAACGGCACGAGAGAACAACTTTTTGTCAATGACAACACCACTCAATGATGGGTTAGCCTTCAAGGAAGAATCCTTCACATCACCAGCCTTATCACCGAAGATGGCACGGAGCAACTTCTCTTCTGGAGAAGGATCACTCTCGCCCTTAGGAGAAATCTTACCGATCATGATGTCGCCTGGCTCAATACGCGCACCAACACGTACGATACCGTTATCGTCGAGATCCTTTGTTGCTTCCTCACTTACGTTAGGAATATCAGAAGTGAACTCCTCTACACCACGCTTTGTCTCACGTACATCGAGAGAATACTCATCCACGTGAACAGAGGTCAAAACGTCATCACGAACCATTCGCTCAGAGATAACGACAGCATCCTCATAGTTGTAACCCTTCCAAGGAATGTAAGCAACCAGCAAGTTTCTACCCAAAGCCAGCTCACCGTTCTCGGTAGCATAACCCTCTGTCAGGATATCACCGGCCTTAACGCGCTGACCCTTGTTACAGATAGGACGCAAGTCGATGGTCATATTCTGGTTGGTACGACGGAACTTAGGAATGCGATACTCCTTCAAGGCAGGCTCGAAGCTGACGAACTCATCATCCTCTGTGCGATCATAAAGGATACGGATGGTTGTAGCATCAACATACTCGATAACACCCTCGCCTTCTGCGGTAATCATTGTACGTGAATCCTCACATACCTGCTTCTCAAGACCGGTACCTACGATAGGTGCATCATTGTGAAGCAATGGCACTGCCTGACGCATCATGTTACATCCCATCAACGCACGGTGACCATCATCGTGCTCCAAGAATGGAATCAGACCTGCAGAAACAGATGCAATCTGCTGTGGAGAAACATCCACATAGTCAACGTCTGATGGTGGAACCACTGGATAATCAGCATCCTGACGGCACTTAACGACGTCACGGATGAAGGCACCATCCTCTGTCAAAGGCGCATTACCCTGACCGATGATCTTAGCTTCCTCATCCTCAGCTGTCAGATAAACAACATCATCGTTGTCCATATCCACTGTGCTGTCGCTAACCTTACGATAAGGAGTAACGATGAAACCGAGGTCGTTGATCTTTGCATACATACAGAGTGAAGAAATCAAACCGATGTTAGGACCTTCAGGACTCTCGATAGGACAAAGACGACCATAGTGGGTATAGTGAACGTCACGAACCTCGAAACCTGCACGCTCACGAGACAGGCCACCAGGACCAAGGGCAGAAAGACGACGCTTGTGAGTTACCTCAGCCAATGGGTTTGTCTGATCCATGAACTGTGACAATGGGTTTGTACCAAAGAATGAGTTGATAACGCTAGAGATTGTCTTGGCATTGATCAAATCTGTTGGAGTAAACACCTCATTGTCGCGTACATTCATACGCTCACGGATTGTACGGCTCATACGTGCCAGACCAATAGAGAACTGGTTGGCCAACTGCTCACCTACGGTGCGTACACGACGGTTAGACAAGTGGTCGATATCGTCGACGGTAGCACTTGAATTGATGAGCTGAATCAAATATTTGATAATCTCGATGATATCGTCCTTCGTCAATACGCGGACATCCATATCGGTATCGAGACCTAATTTCTTATTAATACGGTAGCGACCTACCTCACCCAAATCGTAACGCTTGTCAGAGAAGAAGAGGTTCTGGAAAACTTCGCGTGCACTGGCATCATCGGCAGGATCAGCATTACGCAACTGACGATAGATGTAAGTAACAGCCTCCTTCTCAGAGTTACTTGGGTCTTTAGCCAAAGTATTGAAGATGATAGTGAACTTGCTGGCAGCCTCTTCGTCCTTATGCAGGAGCACGGTAGTAGCACCACTCTCTACAATCTCCTCAATATTATCGGCAGTAAGCTCAGTCTCACGCTCCATGATTACCTCGTTACGCTCGATAGATACAACTTCACCAGTATCCTCATCAACGAAGTCCTCATTCCAGCTCTTCAAGACACGAGCAGCCAATTTACGACCGATGGCAGCCTTCATATTCTTCTTGTTCACCTTCACCTCCTCAGCGAGGTCAAAGATCTGGAGAATATCCTTATCCTGCTCATAACCGATGGCACGGAGCAAGGTAGTAACAGGCAACTTCTTCTTACGGTCGATGTAAGCATACATCACATTATTGATGTCAGTAGCAAACTCAATCCAGCTACCCTTGAATGGGATGATACGTGCTGAATAGAGCACAGTACCATTCGCATGCACGCCCTGACCAAAGAACACACCAGGAGAACGGTGCAACTGAGAAACGACAACGCGCTCAGCACCATTGATTACGAATGTACCATTGGCGGTCATGTAAGGGATAGTACCCAAGAACACATCCTGGATGAAAGTACCGAAATCCTCGTGATCAGGATCCGTACAATACAGCTTCATCTTAGCCTTCAAAGGTACGCTATATGTAAGACCACGCTCCAGGCACTCATCGATGGTGTAGCGAGGAGGGTCAATATAGTAATCCAAGAACTCAAGAACGAAATTGTTACGTGTATCGGTGATAGGGAAGTTCTCAGAGAACACCTTATACAAACCGTCATTCTTGCGTTCCTCAGGCGGAGTATCCAACTGTAAGAAGTCCTTAAAAGACTTTAACTGCACATCGAGGAAATCCGGATATGGGTACGGATTATGAACGCTGGCAAAATTTACTCTGTTATCAACAATTTTTGTAGCCATTAGAAGTTATTAAATGGGGTTTTATTAACATGATAATAAAAGACACAAAAAGGTTAGGACTCGCCTACCAGGAGAATCCTAACCATTATGTAAGAGATGTAATTAATCTAATTACTTGAGCTCTACCTTAGCACCAGCCTCTTCGATAGCCTTCTTAAGGTTCTCAGCCTCGTCCTTAGATACACCCTCCTTGATTGTAGAAGGAGCACCGTCTACGAGATCCTTAGCCTCTTTCAAACCGAGACCGCAAGCCTCCTTAACAGCCTTAACAACCTGGAGCTTAGCGCCACCAACCTCAGCGAGGACTACGTCGAAAGAAGACTTCTCCTCAGCTGCAGCTGCACCACCAGCAGCAGGACCAGCAGCTACAGCTACAGCTGCAGCAGCAGGCTCAATACCATACTCGTCCTTGAGGACTGTTGCCAACTCATTAACTTCCTTAACAGTAAGATTTACTAACTCTTCTGCAATAGCTTTGATATCTGCCATTTTATTCTAAATTTTTATTTGTTTATACTATTAAATTTGATAACATTGTGATTGATTACTCAGGACGCTCGCCCAATGTCTTAAGCACACCGTGAATAGTGTTGCTTCCTGATTGAAGAGCAGAAATAACGTTCTTTGCTGGAGACTGGAGCAAAGCAACAACCTCTGCGAGAACCTCGTTCTTGCTCTTGATTGCTGAAAGTTCTGCGAGCTTGTCTGCGCCAACATAGAAACCTTCCTCTGCATAAGCAGCCTTCAATGCTGGAACGCCGTCCTTCTCGTACTCTTTCAACAACTTAGCTGGTACGTTAGCTACGTTAGTGAACATAACTGCTGTAGTACCCTTCAAGCTGCCATAAAGCTCAGAGAAATCGATGTCTGAAGCCTCGAATGCCTTGTGAAGCAAGGTATTCTTAACAACAACCATCTTAATCTCACTCTTGAAACACTTGCGACGAAGATTACTTGTCTTCTCTGCATCCAATCCTGTAACGTCTACAAGATAGAAATGAGGGAACTCCTGAAACTTCTGTCCAAGTTCGGTGATGATAGTATCTTTAACTTCTTTCTTCATTTTACAAAACTTTTAGAGTTATTCAACTGATTTAGGATCAATCTTGATACCCTTACTCATAGTGCTTGAAATAAAGATACTCTTGATATATGTACCTTTAGCAGCAGCAGGCTTCAACTTGATAACAGTATTGATGAACTCCTTAGCATTTCCGTAGATCTGCTCAGCTGTCATGCTAACCTTACCGATTGAAGTGTGGATAATACCAGCCTTATCAACCTTAAAGTCAATCTTACCTTGCTTAACTTCCTTAACTGCCTTAGCAACATCCATAGTTACAGTGCCACTCTTAGGGTTAGGCATCAATCCACGAGGACCGAGAACACGACCCAAAGGACCAATCTTACCCATGCAAGATGGCATTGTGATGATGACATCAATATCTGTCCAACCACCCTTAATCTTCTCAACATACTCGTCGAGACCTACGTAGTCAGCGCCTGCTTCCTTAGCAGCAGCTTCCTGATCAGGAGTACAGAGTGCGAGCACGCGAGTAACCTTACCGGTACCGTTTGGCAATGAAACAACGCCACGAACCATCTGGTTAGCCTTACGTGGGTCAACACCTAAGCGTACATCAATATCAAGAGAAGCATCAAACTTGGTAGTGGTAATTTCCTTTACCAACTCTGAAGCCTCCTTCAATGTGTATGCCTTCCCTGCTTCAACCTTATCAGCTACTGATTTTTGATTTTTTGTCAGTTTACTCATTTTTCTAATTGAAGTTTTAAATTATTTACCAGGGAAGTCTCCCTTTACAGTAATACCCATACTTCTTGCAGTACCAGCGATGAGCTTCATAGCTGACTCTACAGTAAAGCAGTTCAAGTCCTTCATCTTGTCCTCAGCGATTACCTTTACCTGATCCCAAGTAAGGGTAGCAACCTTCTGACGGTTAGGCTGAGCAGAACCTGACTTGATCTTAGCAGCCTCTTTCAACTGTACTGCAGCAGGAGGAGTCTTGATTACGAAATCGAACGACTTGTCAGTGTAGTATGTAATAACAACTGGCAATACCTTACCTGCCTTGTCCTGGGTACGGGCGTTGAACTCCTTGCAGAATCCCATGATATTAATACCTTTAGAACCCAGAGCAGGTCCTACTGGAGGTGAAGGATTTGCAGCGCCACCTTTAATCTGTAATTTGATTAATCCAGCAACTTCTTTAGCCATTTTTTTGTTAATATTTAAAATTGAAACTTATAAAAGGACTTCAAGTTCTCGTAACAGAACCCTATTCCTTTTCTACTTGCATAAAACCTAATTCCAATGGAGTTTTACGTCCAAAGATCTTAACCGTAACTTTCAGCTTGCGCTTCTCCAAGTTAACCTCTTCGATAACGCCGCTAAAGCCACTGAATGGACCTTCCATCACCTTGACTGTATCATTAACCAAGTATGGACAATCAAGATTCTCCTCAAACTCAGTCTCTTCTACAGAACCCAACATGCGATTGATATCGCGCTGTGGTACAGGTGTCGGTTCATCCAATCCTCCAAGGAAACCCAAAACATTTGGCATGAAGCGCAAAGTATGCGCCACATCACCCTTCAGTCTTGCCTCTACAAAAACGTAACCAGGAAGAGAGACCTTTTCCTTAACGACCCTCTTACCATTACGTACAGATGCATGCTTCTCGAGTGGAATTAACACCTGAGAAACATTTGCTGCAAGTAAATCATTGTGCTTCATTTCAGCCTCGATGTATTCTTTCACCTTGGCTTCCTTGCCACTAGCGGCCTTGAGCACATACCATTTATTTCCTGTGTCTGCCATTTCCTTAAAAAATTAACCTGGATAAACTACACCCATAAAGGCTTTGAATACAGAATCCATCGCGAACACAACTAATGCAATGACTAGGGAAGCAGATAATACAACCATTGCACTATGAGTTAGTTCGGCACGTGATGGCCAAGTAGTCTTATGCGCAAGTTCATCGTAACATGCCTTGCAATAACTTACTATTTTATTCATATTATCTTCTATTTAGCACGGGTTGAAGGGCTCGAACCCTCGACACCTGGTTTTGGAGACCAGTGCTCTACCAACTGAGCTAAACCCGTAAGTTGACTTCCGCCTCCGCAGAAGCGGAAGTCATTATATAGTAAATCTAGAAAATTCTAAATTACTTGATATCGTCGAGGATTGATGTAATCTGACCAGAACCTACTGTACGACCACCCTCACGGATAGCGAAACGGAGACCCTCGTTCAAAGCAACCTTGTAGATCAACTCTACCTCAATCTCTACGTTATCACCAGGCATTACCATCTCAACTCCCTCTGGAAGCTTGATCTCACCTGTACAATCCATAGTACGGAGATAGAACTGAGGACGATACTTGTTACCGAATGGTGTATGACGACCACCCTCTTCCTTCTTCAATACGTAGATAGAAGCCTTGAAGTGATCGTGAGGAGTAATAGCACCTGGGTGTACAACTACCATACCACGCTTAACCTCTGCCTTATCAATACCACGGAGAAGCAAACCTACGTTATCACCTGCCTCACCCTCAGCGAGTACCTTGCGGAACATCTCAACACCAGTGATGACAGACTTCTTATCCTCACCAAGACCGAGCAACTGAACCTCGTCACCAACCTTGCAACGACCAGTCTCGATACGACCTGTAGCAACAGTACCACGACCTGTGATTGAGAATACATCCTCGATAGGCATCAAGAATGGCTTGTCAACCTCACGCTCAGGCTCCTGGATCCACTCGTCAACAACGTCCATCAAATTCTCAACAGACTTAACCCACTTCTCAACGCCGTTCAAAGCACCGAGAGCAGAACCGCGTACGATTGGAGTATCCTCCTCATAACCGTACTGCTCGAGGATCTCATGAAGCTCCATCTCAACGAGCTCAAGCATCTCCTCATCGTCAACCATATCGCACTTGTTCAAGAAAACAACCAAGCGAGGAACGTTTACCTGACGTGCAAGAAGTACGTGCTCACGTGTCTGTGGCATAGGACCATCAGTAGCAGCACAAACCAAGATAGCACCATCCATCTGAGCAGCACCAGTAACCATGTTCTTTACATAGTCAGCGTGTCCAGGACAGTCAACGTGTGCATAGTGACGCTTTGCTGTCTCATACTCGATGTGAGCAGAGTTGATAGTGATACCACGCTCTTTCTCCTCAGGAGCATTATCAATCTGATCGAATGACTTAACTGCCTCAGATGTACCGAGCTTCTCATTCAATACCTTAGAGATAGCTGCAGTAAGAGTAGTCTTACCATGGTCAACATGACCAATTGTACCAATGTTTACATGCGGTTTGGTACGCACGAATTCTTCTTTAGCCATAGCTTTTTCTTTTTATTTATATAAATGAATAATCAATTAATTAATATATTGTTTTTAATCTTTTCTACCCGTCCTTCCGGACCAGAGTAGAGCTGTAACTGAGAGTTGAACTCAGGACCTCTTCCTTACCAAGGAAGTGCTCTACCACTGAGCTATTACAGCATTTAAAACATTGAGCGGAAAACGGGGCTCAAACCCGCGACCCCCAGCTTGGAAGGCTAGTGCTCTATCAACTGAGCTATTTCCGCTTATCAAGGAAGTGGGTGGTGATGGATTCGAACCACCGAAGGCATAGCCAGCAGATTTACAGTCTGCCCCATTTGGCCACTCTGGTAACCACCCTACTTTCTTTTCCTTTGAGCCTCTTGTCGGATTCGAACCAACGACCCCGAGATTACAAATCACGTGCTCTGGCCAACTGAGCTAAAGAGGCAATCTTTACAGCCGCAATACGGCTAAGTTTTCGACCTATCGGAAAACGGCTGCAAAGATACTACATTTTTTTGAATCCACCAAATTTTTCGGCGATTTTTTTATCTATTTCTTGATTTTTCTTTAAATTTGGTCAATTGAACCTTCATTGAGTCCACTGCCTGGTCAATTCCCTCCTCAAAAGTATCACATGTCTTCTCAACGAACAATGTCGTTCCTGGGACCGTAACTTCCAAGTGAACTTCCTTATTAAGAGCAGTAGCTGGCTTAACGACCTTCAGTTGCACCTCTACTTTCTGTATATCTTCATAAGTTTTTTCTAACTTGGCGACTTTCTTCTCGATAAACGCCTGTAACTTCTCGGTAGCGTCGAAATGAATCGACTGAATCTTAATTTCCATAGTGACCTCCAATTTTTAAAAGGTTACGCCCTTGGATGGGCTTCATTATACACTCGTTTTAATTGCTCGAACGTTGTATGCGTGTAGATCTCGGTTGTAGAGATGCTCGCATGTCCAAGCAGCTTTTTCAGATTTTCAATACCTACATGGTGATTCAGCATTGCCGTAGCAAATGAATGTCTCAGCACATGCGGGCTTTTCTTCTTCAACGAGCAAACCCTTGAAAGGTTACTCCTCACGATGTTTTGAACTTTCGACGGACTCATACGTGTTCCTTTATCAGAAACCACGAGTGCAGGAGTCTTCACTTCCACACTTGCATCACGTAGCCGTCTAAACTCAAGAAGAGTATTTTTAAGCTCGTCGCCGAATGGTACTATACGCTGTTTGTTCCCCTTACCGGTAATCTTGATTTCCAACGTAACGAAGTTCACATCTTTATCATCCAGATTAACCAGTTCTGATAATCGCATCCCGGTTTCATAAAACAATATTATAATAGTACGCGCACGTACATTATTATAATCATCGCCCCATGCCTGCCTGTCGAGGAGTTCATCCATCTCGCTTTCCTTTACGAACTGCGGAAGTGGCTTTTCCTTCTTAGGCCCCTTGATGCTATACACCGGGTCTGACTCAACATAGTGTCTTGCCAGAGCAAACCGATAGAAAGTTTTCAGAGCGCTGAGCCGTCTACTGACCGTGGCTGCTGAATTTCCCTTATCCATCATGCTTTCCATCCAATCCCGAACCATGTCGGAATCAACGGTCTCCCAGGAGAACGAATCAGACAAGTCTTTGGCAAACTTCTCGAAGTGTTTTAAATCATCCCGATAGCTTTCCACCGTCTGTTGCGACCTATTCAGCTCGCTACTCAAGTAATCCAAAAACTTGTCTACATTCAACATACTAGTTGCACTTATTTCTTTTCGGCAACGAAAGTACGAAAATTATTTGAAACTACCAAATTTTTTGAGGTTTTTTTAATATTATTCCTCAAAAAAGAGGAAAATTACTCCTCGTTAGCGCGCAACTGCTGTACGTAGATGGCGTGTTCCATCTTGAGACGCTTCAAAACAGATGGCTTGTCGTACTGCTGACGAGCACGCAACTCCTTAACAACACCTGTCTTTTCAAACTTTCTCTTAAACTTCTTGAGAGCTCTCTCGATGTTCTCACCGTCCTTAACTGGTACAATAATCATTTTTTTGCTTTTTAATTTATTATGTTAAACTTATGTTATTTCTAGCGAAAAGGGCATACTGCCACAATTTGCGGGTGCAAAATTACATCTTATTTTTCAGATAACCAAGAAATTAGACGATTTTTTTGCTTTAACCCCTTCATTTTATGGGTTTTGTCGCATTTTTCAGCCAAATTTGCTCTTCTTCATCAAGATAAGGAGCCAATTTTGCATAAACTTCAGCATGATAGCTGTTCAGCCAGTTCAATTCTTCAGGAAGCAGCATATCCACGTCTACAGGGGCTGTATCTATCGGACAGAGCGTAAGAGATTCCATCTGCAGGAATTTACCGAACTCCGTCTCCATATAGTCCTTAATCAACAGGGTGTTCTCTATTCTCACACCAAACTTGCCTGCCAGATAAAGACCCGGTTCATCCGTCACAGTCATACCTGCACGAAGCGGAGCTGGCATATATTCCATTCTAACCTGATGAGGTCCCTCATGCACATTCAGATAAGAACCTACTCCATGTCCCGTGCCATGCAGGAAGTTGAGTCCTTCTCTCCACATACACTCTCTTGCAAGTGCATCGAGCTGGGTTCCGGAAGCGCCATCAGGGAACTTTGCCAATTCCAGCTGAATGTGTCCCTTGAGAACCAGGGTATAGATATGTTTCATTTCCTCTGTCACCGGTCCCAGGGCTATGGTGCGGGTAATATCCGTGGTTCCATCCTGATACTGGGCGCCCGAATCCAGGAGCAGAAATCCCTCCGGTTTCAGCGGTGCATCCGTTTCGGGTGAAGCTTCATAATGAACGATGGCACCATGGCCCTGGTATCCTGCAATCGTATCAAAGGAAATATCACGGAACAGATCCTGCTCTGCACGCAAGGAGGTCAACTTCCTGTCGATAGACATCTCCGTCTGTCCTCCAGCCTCAACAGCTGGAACCAGCCATTTCAGGAATTTAACCATGGCTACGCCATCACGAAGCATCGCTCTGCGATAGCCCGCAATTTCAGCCTCGCACTTCACTGCCTTCATTGCCGGGATAGGAGAAGTCTTAGCCACTATTTCCTGGCACTTCACCGTCTTCCAGAGATAATAGCTGGTTTCATTGGCATCCAGAAGAATATTATACTCCGAATACTCCTTCAATCCATCTTCCACCTTATTATAATTATATAGGGAGACGCCATGAGCCTCCAGATAAGCACGCACCTCGGCGCTCACCTTAGCCTCATCCACAAAAAGAGACACCTTATCGGACGCTATCAGGAGATAGCTAACAAACACAGGATTACAATGCACATCCGTGCCACGCAGGTTCAAGGTCCATGCGATGTCATCCAAGGCGGAAACCAGCATGCCGTCAGCATGATAAGTTCTCAAAGCCTTTCTGATGCGCTGGATTTTAGAAGTTGCATCTTCGCCTGCATATTCCAAAGGCTGGATTTCTACCGGATTCTCAGGAATAGAAGGACGGTCTTTCCATATTTCCGCCAAAGGATCCAGGTTAGTACGCATCGTGATACCTCCTGCCTTGCGCAAATCTGAAATCAAGCTAGAGGTTGCTGCATAGGAATTCACCCATCCATCCAATCCCACTTCAGGAGAAGCAACATCAGCCAACTCCTTTCCCAGCCACTCAGCAATAGAAGGAGTTCCCGGAATTCTCAGCTTCATCAACTGGAACTCAGTTCCATGCAACTGTTCTTCTGCCGCAAGGAAATAGCGGGAGTCGGTCCACAGCGCAGCAGAAGTCATGGTAACCACGGCAGTTCCTGCCGAACCGTTGAAGCCCGAGATCCAAGCCCTACCCAACCAATGGTCTGCCACATACTCACTCTGGTGAGCATCCGTACTAGGGAAGATGAACGCAGCAAGATGTTCGCGCTTCATCACTTCCCGCAAGCTTGCCAATCTTTGATTAATATTGTTCATGAATACACATTATTATAATTATACATTTCATTTTTATAGCCATAAATTCCCCTGGAAAGAGGAGTAAATATGGCATTTTGCTAGTTAGAGATTACAAAGATACGAATTTTAAGAATTAATCACAAATTTAAGCGGAAATAAATGCACGTTTTACATTACTTTTTAGTAATTTTGCGGTCGGAAAGCCAAAAGAGCGAGATTTACGGTCTTTTTATCCGATGACTTTCCACAAAACAAAAGCTGCAAGAGCTTGCAGCCCAATAGACAAGAAATTTATAAACATCTTTAATAAAATATTGTAGTTATGGAATTTTTAACAAATGACAAACTCGTTATCGTCGGTGCAGGCGGTATGATCGGTTCTAACATGGTACAGAGCGCTTTGATGCTCGGTCTTACTCCAAACATCTGTCTTTATGATATCTTCGAGCCAGGTGTACATGGTGTATTCGATGAGATTCAGCAGTGCGCATTCCCAGGCGTAAACGTTACTTATACAGTAAATCCTGAGGAGGCTTTCACTGGTGCTAAATATATTATCTCTTCTGGTGGTGCTCCTCGTAAGGAGGGTATGACTCGTGAGGACCTCCTCAAGGGTAACTGCAAGATCGCCGCTGAGTTCGGTGACAACATCAAGAAGTACTGCCCAGAGGTTGAGCACGTAGTTGTTATCTTCAACCCAGCAGACGTTACAGCTTTGACAGCCCTCATCCACTCTGGTTTGAAGCCAAATCAGTTGACTTCACTCGCTGCTCTCGACTCTACCCGTTTGCAGCAGGCTTTGGCTCTCGAGTTCGGTGTACAGCAGGATAAGGTTACTGGTGCTCACACTTACGGTGGTCACGGCGAGCAGATGGCAGTATTCGCTTCTCAGGTTAAGGTTGACGGCAAGCCATTGTCTGAGATGGGTCTTTCTGACGAGCGTTGGGAGGAGATCAAGCACCACACAGTACAGGGTGGTTCTAACATCATCAAGCTCCGTGGCCGTTCTTCATTCCAGAGCCCAGCTTACAACGCTGTTAAGATGATCGAGGCTGCTATGGGTGGCGAGAAGTTCACATTGCCAGCAGGTTGCTACGTTAAGTGCGACAAGTGCGGCTTCAAGAACGTAATGATGGCTATGCCTACTACTATCGACAAGACTGGTGTTCACTTCACAGAGCCTACAGGTACAGAAGAAGAGCTCGCTAGCCTCGCTAAGTCTTACGAGCACCTTTGCAAGATGCGCGATGAGATCGTAGAGCTTGGCATCGTTCCTCCAGTAGCTGAGTGGAAAGAGATGAACCCTAACTTGTAATTCTCCACTTCGGATTTTTAGAAGTTAACTCGATAAGGGCTGAATCGTGAAAATGCTTCATGATTCAGCCTTTTTTTGATTTCTCATCCATCCCAAATGCCCTATTCTCGGCAAATACGCCAAATAGTTACATTTTTCAGTATCTTAGGTTATACGACTTTGGCATTATTTTTGTATTTTTGCAAACAGAAATAATAATCAAGAAAGGATAAAAGAAAATATGGAACTGATAAAGAACAAATCATTCGGCGGTGAACGCCCTCTTTTTGGTGCGCATGACGTACGCCTGGAAGATATTACGATTACAGATGGAGAATCGGGCATCAAGTGCTGCAAGAGCATAGAATGCCATAACTCCAAGTTTTATGGCAAATACCCTTGGTGGCATGTGGACGGTTCCCTTATCACAGACTGCTACTTCGCTCCAGAAAGCCGTTCTGCCATCTGGTATAGTGATAATATGGTAATGAAGGACTGCACCATCGATGGTCCAAAATTCTTCCGCGAGATGAAGAACCTGGAACTGGAGAATGTGAACCTCACCGATGCTGACGAGACTTTCTGGAAAGTTGACGGACTGAAACTGAAGAACGTAAAGCTCCACGACGGCACTTATCCATTCATGTTCTCCAAGAATATCTATGTAGATGGACTGGAGAGCGACTCCAAGTATGTATTCCAATACTGCAGCAACGTGGAGATTCACCATGCCAAGATTACTACCAAGGATAGTTTCTGGGAATGCGAGAATGTGACGGTTTATGATTCAGAACTGAATGGCGAATATCTCGCCTGGCACAGCAAGAACATCAAGCTGGTGCGTTGCCACATCAGCGGCGAGCAGCCTCTCTGCTATATGGATCATGTGACATTGGAGGATTGCACCTTTGACAAGGAATGCGACCGTGCCTTTGAGGATTGCATGAACATCAATGCACACATCAAGGGAAGCATCACCAATATCAAGAACCCTATTTCCGGAAGAATCGAGGCAGACGAAGTGGGAAGCGTAACCTACACAGAGTTTGCCAAGGCACCTAAGGGAGCATGTGAAATCATCGACCATTCGAAATAGCAGAAGCATTCATTGCGATTCTGTATTCCCTTAAACAAAATAAGCATTGCCATTAAGGAAAAAAGTTCTTAGTATTAGGAGAAATCTCCGTTCATAAGCTCTGAACTTACATTCAAAAGCTTTGAATGTAAGTTCAAAGGCTTTGAACATACGTTCAAAGCTTATGAACGAAGATTTTGATAAAGGAAAAAGAGATTTATCCTACGGGCAATGAAGAAATAACATAGATAGAAAACAAATATGAAATACAATTTTGATGAAATCATCGAACGTCGCGGCACCAACTCCTATAAATGGGATCTAGTAAAGGAAGACGGCGTTATTCCGATGTGGGTAGCTGATATGGATTTCCAGACAGCTCCCTGCATCATCGAAGCTCTGCAGAAGCGTGTAGCTCACGGCATCTTCGGCTACACCCTAGTACCAGATTCTTACTACGAGGCAATCATCCACTGGTTTTCCCGCCGCCACCAGTGGAAGATAGAGAAAGACTGGATTCTCTATACTTCGGGCGTAGTGCCAGCCATCTCCTGCTGCCTGAAGGCAATCTGCATGCCAGGCGAAAAGGTATTGGTGCAGACTCCAGTGTACAACTGTTTCTTCTCATGCATTACCAACAGTGGCTGCGAAGTAGTGGAAAATGAATTGAAGCGTGTGGGCAACTGCACCTACGAAATCGATTTCGAGGATTTCGAACGCAAGTGTGCCGACGAGAAGACCACCGCCTTTATTCTCTGCAACCCTCACAACCCAGCTGGAAGAGTATGGAAGAAAGAGGAACTGGAGCGAATGAACGACATCTGTCTCAAGCACGGGGTAAAGGTCATCGCAGATGAAATCCATTGCGAACTCATCATGCCAGGCTACCAGTATACTCCATTTGCAAGCATCAGCGAAGCTTGCCGTGACAACTGTGTGGTACTGAACTCACCTTCAAAGTCATTCAATATTGCCGGACTCCAAATTGCCAACATCATCTGTCCGGATGCAGCATTGCGCCGCCGCATCAACCGTGCCATCAATATCAACGAGGTTTGCGATGTCAATCCTTTCGGAGTCATCGCTCTCCAGGCTGCCTACAACGAGGGTGAGGAATGGCTCGACGAACTGAACCAGTATCTCTACGAGAACTATCAGGCAGTAAAGGAATTCTTCAATTCTGAGTTGCCGCAGGTTCGCGTTACCCGTCTTGAGGGCACTTATCTGGTTTGGCTCGACATCCTGCCATTCGAGTTATCAAGCGACGAGGCTTACGAAAAGCTGATGAATGACGGCAAGGTGTTCGTCAACAGCGGTACGATGTATGGAAGAAAGGCTGGTCAGGGCTACCTGCGCCTCAACATCGCCTGTCCTCGCAAGACCCTGATGCAGGGGTTGATTCGCATCGCACGAGTTCTCAGCCAGTATATGGATGAAGAGGATTTGAGCGGATGCCCTGCATAAAAGAGCGGATGCCCTGCATAAAAGAGAAAAGAAAGAGAAAAGATTTCTAAATACAATGTTTAAAACAAGATAACATGGAAAATGAAGTTTTAAAAGCCATCAAGGAGAGAAGAAGCATTCGTCGCTTCAAGGCTGACCAGATTACCGACGAAGAATTGAAGACTGTATTGGAGGCCGGCACATGGGCAGCAACAGGTCATGGTACCCAGGAGCCTTTCATCATTGCCGTTCAGAACCCTGAGGTTTGCGCACAGCTTCGCAAGATGAACGCAGACATCATGGGCGTAGAGAGCGATCCTTACTACGGAGCACCAACCATCGTCATCGTCCTGGCTCCTGAAAGCAATGTGAACGGAGTAAAGGATGGCAGCCTCATCTTGGGCAACATGATGCTTGCCGCCCACTCTATCGGTCTTTCTTCCTGCTGGATCAACCGTGAAGACGGCATGTTCGCTTCAGAAGAAGGCAAGAAGCTGATGAAGGATTGGAATCTCCCGGAAGGTCTGATGGGTGTAGGTGCCCTGGCATTGGGTTATGCTTCAGCTCATCCTCACACCGTGAAGCCTCGCAAGGAGGATTACTACCGCATCATCAAATAGGAAAAGTATAATACAAGCATGGAATGATACAAATGGAATTCTATGCCAAACATCAAAAAAGGTCTCATGGAATTTGAAAACCATGAGACCTTTTATTTTTATATATAAGATACTATATAATATAATGTAATCCTTTTATATATTATAATTCAATCTTTGCCAAAACCTTACCGGTGGCACCCGAAAGGCTCGCCACGAAAGCTCCAGCCTTATCGCCTGCCTGCTTCAGGAAAGCCTCATCGTTCATCATGGAACTCATCAGCCCATCGAAGTCCTCATAGGTATTGATTTCAAAACCGCCACCCGACTTCAGCAAGCCCTGAGCTTCCTGGAATTTCTTATTGTTCGGACCAAAGATTACCGGCATATTCCATACAGCAGCCTCCAGGGTATTATGAATACCCACACCGAAACCACCGCCGATATAAGCCACATCACCATAATTATACATGCTGCTCAGCAATCCGAAGCAATCGATAATCAGCACATCAGCCTTGGCAGCCTCCTCAGGAGTAGTCTGCGTATAGCGTACCACCTTCTTATCCTTCAGCAAGGAGAGAATCAGTTTCAGATGCTCCTCTGCAATCACATGCGGTGCAATCAGCAGTCGCCAGTCCTTATGTTCATTGAAGAAGCGGATAAAGATTTCCTCATCAGGAGGCCAGGAACTACCAGCAACGAATACCTTATAGTCTGGATGAGCTGCATTCTCCGAAGAAGAATCAGAAGAAGCCGAAGCATTTCCTTCCGGTGTCGCCACCCCACTTCTGAAAGCCTCGCAGATAGGCAGATGTTTAGCCGCCTGCTTAATCTGGAGCACACGGTCGAAACGGGTATCTCCTACTACATCCACATCCTTGATACCGATGCTTTCGAGCAATCGCTTGCTCTCCTCGTTCTGCACGAAGAAACGGGTGAAGCATTTCAGAACATTCGCATAGCTTCTGCCATACCACTTGAAGAACACCTGATCCTCACGGAAGATGCTGCTCACACTATAGGTAGGAATATTGCGATGCTTCAGGATATGAAGGAAGTTAGACCAGAATTCATACTTGATGAAGAAAGCCATCACCGGACGTACCAGACGAAGGAATCGGATGGCATTCAGGCGGGTATCCACAGGCATGTAGCAGATGATATCAGCCCCCTCATAGTTCTTGCGCACCTCATAACCCGAAGGAGAATAGAAGGTGAGCAAAATCTTATACTGAGGATAATCCTTGCGGATTTGCTCCATCAATGGTCGTCCCTGCTCAAACTCGCCGAGCGAAGCCGCATGAAACCAGATGTACTTGGCATTGGGATCCACCTTCTGCTTTAATATCTTGAAAGCCTCACGCTCGCCACGCCACATCTTGCGCACCTTTTCATTAAACAAGCTGGCAATGGCTATGCCCCAAAGGACGAAATAGATTACGATATTATAGATCATGATATTTCTTTATATTGGTTACTATCTATAAATACGTGAACTCTCTGAGGAAAATGCCGCATCGTCTGCCGGCCATTTCCCCAGAGAGATATTTATATTCGAGAATTATCCCAGAACTTCGATTGCCTTGCGAAGGCGACGCAATGTCTCCTCCTTACCAAGGAAGGCAGAGATGTCGAACATGCCAGGACCCTTACCCTCACCAACGAGAGTCAAGCGGAAGGCGTTCATCACGTCACCGAGCTTATAGCCCTTGTCCTCTACCCACTTCAATACGATTGGCTCCTGACCCTCGATAGAGAAATCCTCAATGCCCTCGAGCACCTCAGCGAGTTCGGTCATCTGCTGTGCAGAATACTCCTTCCAGCGCTTCTTGGCGGTCTTGGCATCATACTCTGTAGGAGGAATGAAGAAGAATGAGCACAATGGCCACAGCTCATAGACGAAGTTCACACGGTCCTTCATCATGTGTACCACCTGCTTTACTCTATCCAAAGTCTCCTCTACACCATTGTTGGCAACAATTGGGGCAAAGAGGTTGGCAATCTCATCATCACTCTTCATGAGAATGTACTCGTGGTTGAACCAGATACCCTTCTTGAAGTCGAACTTGGCACCAGCCTTAGAGCAGCGGGAGATATCGAATGCCTTCACCAACTCGTCGAGAGAGAAGATTTCCTGCTCTGTACCTGGGTTCCAGCCGAGGAGCGCCAGGAAGTTGACCACTGCCTCTGGGAAGTAGCCACTCTCACGATAACCGGAAGAAACCTCACCCGTCTTAGGGTCGTGCCACTCCAATGGGAATACAGGGAAACCAAGGCGGTCGCCATCACGCTTAGAGAGCTTACCCTTACCCTCTGGCTTGAGGAGCAAAGGCAGGTGGGCGAAGCGAGGCATGGTGTCCTCCCATCCGAATGCCTGATAAAGAAGAACGTGCAATGGAGCACTAGGCAACCACTCCTCGCCACGGATTACGTGAGAGATTTCCATCAGGTGGTCGTCTACGATGTTGGCCAAGTGATAGGTTGGCAATTCGTCTGCGCTCTTATAGAGTACCTTGTCGTCCAAGATGTCGCTCATCACCTTCACGTCGCCACGAATCATATCGTTGACGTGGATTTCCTGTCCTGGCTCAATCTTGAAGCGAACGGTGTACTGCTTGCCATCGGCTATCAGCTGATCCACCTCCTCCTTAGAGAGAGTCAGGGAATTGCGCATCTGCATACGGGTATGAGCATCATACTGGAAGTTCTGAATCTCGGCACGCTTAGCCTCCAACTCCTCAGGAGTATCGAAAGCGATGTAAGCCTTGCCATTGTCCAAAAGCTGCTGCACATACTTCTTATAGATGTCGCGACGCTCGCTCTGGCGGTAAGGACCATGCTCACCACCGAAGCTCACACCCTCGTCAAACTGGATGCCCAGCCACTTGAAGGATTCCAGGATGTATTCCTCGGCTCCAGGAACGAAACGATGAGAGTCAGTATCCTCGATACGGAACACGAGTTCACCACCATGCTGGCGGGCAAACAAATAATTATAAAGGGCAGTACGAACACCACCGATATGCAATGCACCCGTTGGACTTGGGGCAAAACGCACTCTTACTTTTCTATCTGTCATGTCTTATTTTATAGCTAATTTTAAATTTTTCTGCAAATTTACATCTTTTTTTGCGATTATAATAGTTTTTTTTCGTATTTTCGCACTGTGAATGGGAATTAATAGTAGAAAAGTGGTCTTTTTGCTCAAAACTGAGGAAAATGAGCAGCTTTTTCGCCCCATATCAGGAGTTAGACAACAAGAGTATTCACGACTAAACAAAGCGATACAATATGAGCATATTTAACAATCCGGAGGAGAACTTCTGGCGCAACTTCATCACCAAGGTCGTCCTCATCCTCTTCACCGTTTCCATCATTGTATGGTTCCTGCCACGCAATGAGGGCAGACAGTTCCGCTACGATGTAGGCAAACCATGGATGTATGGTTCTGTCATTGCCACCTTCGACTTCCCTATCTACAAGACTGACGAGTCGATCAAGCACGAACAGGATTCGCTGCTCAAGCAGTTCCAACCTTACTATACGGTGAACACCACCGTGGGTGACGAACAGGTTAAGCGATTCCTCCACGACTTCAGCCAGGGCATCCCAGGATTGCCGAAGGAATTTGTGGGGCTTGTTGCCCAGCAGCTGCATCATGTTTACCAGACGGGAATCGTAAGTACCCCCGAGTACAATCGCATCTACAAGGATTCCACAAGCATGATCCGCATCATCAGCGGCAAGAACGTAAAGAGCGTACCCATCGGTACGTTCTACTCTACCATTGCTGCATACGAACGCATTTTCTTCAACCAGCAGATTGCCGAACAGCGACAGATTCTATCACGCTGCAACCTGAACGACTACGTGGAGCCTAACCTGATATACGACAAGGAACGCTCGGAGACGGAGAAGACCGATTTGCTGAGCAGCATTCCGCTGGCAAGCGGTATGGTGATGAGCGGTCAGAAAATCATCGACCGTGGTGAAGTCATCACCCCTTCCAACTATCGGGTGCTCACATCCTTTGAAAAAGAGACGAAGCGCCGCAGTTCCACCGAGGATGAACTTACCACCACCATCATCGGCCAGGTACTTTTTATCTTCCTCCTCGTCATCATGTTCACCAGCTATCTCACGCTGTTCCGCAAGGATTACTTCGACAAGCCTCGCAGCATCACCATGCTCTATGCGATGATTACGCTGTTCCCTATCTTCGTGTCACTCATCATGAAGCACAATTTCTTCAGCGTCTACATCATCCCATTCGCCATGGCCCCTATCTTTGTGCGCGTGTTCATGGATTCCAGAACGGCATTCATCACCCATGTCACGATGATTCTCATCTGTGCGGCAGCGGTGAAATACCAGTACGAGTTTATCATCGTACAGCTGGCATCAGGTCTGGTTGCCATCTACAGCCTGCGTGAACTTTCCAAGCGTTCGCAGATATTCATAACAGCCCTGCTGGTCACCCTGAGCAGCGGCATAGTCTATCTCGCACTCCAGCTGATGCAGGACAACCAGGTGTTCAACATCGACCGCAGCATGTACACCTATTTCACCGTGAATGGCATCTTCCTGCTGCTGTCCTATCCGCTCATGTATATCATCGAGAAGACATTCGGATTCACCTCTAATGTCACCCTCTTCGAGCTGTCTAACACCAACAAGGGATTGCTCCGCAACCTGAGCGAGATTGCACCGGGCACCTTCCAGCATTCCATCACGGTGGGTAACCTGGCAGCAGAGATTGCCAACCGCATCAGTGCCAACAGTCTGCTGGTACGTACGGGCGCACTCTATCACGACATCGGAAAGATGACCAACCCAGTGTTCTTCACGGAGAACCAGGCGGGCGTGAATCCACACGACCAGTTGAGTGACCTGGAGAGTGCCCAGATCATCATCAGCCACGTAACCGAGGGTCTGAAGATGGCAGAAAAGGTGGGACTTCCGGGCATCATCAAGGATTTCATCACCACCCATCACGGCACAGGCCTGACCAAGTATTTCTATGTAAATTATTGCAATGAGCACCCTACTGAGGTGGTGGACAAATCACTTTTCCAGTATCCGGGACAGAACCCATTCACCCGCGAACAGGCCATTCTGATGATGGCTGATACCGTGGAAGCAGCTTCCCGCTCGCTCAATGAATACACAGAAGAGAGCATCAGCAACCTGGTAAACAAACTCATCGACGGACAGGTGGCAGAGGGCTTCTTCAAGGAATGTCCTATCACCTTCCGCGACATCGCCCTCGCCAAGCTTGTATTGACAGAGCGACTCAAGGCCATCTATCATACCCGCATCTCTTACCCTCACATGAATACGAAGGCTGAGAAAAATGCAAAGAGTGACACTCCTGAACAGGAGGAAGCTCAAAACGAGGAAAAAATGATAGAAAAGGCGGAAAGCTAAGCACTTAGCCTTGCCCTATTTTACATCTCAAAAACTCCTTTTTCCTGCACAGTTTTAATAGATTGTGCAAGAAAAAGGAGTTTTTGCGTTAATATATTTTAAATAAACTCCCGTTTTAATAGAGAAATAGAACATTATAATTACCTTTGCGGACGTTTTTATTTAATATTATTAAAATGAAGAAAGTAAAATTAGTTAGTTTAGCCATTGCGATGGCTTGTGCAGCACCTTCTTTTGCAGGTGGTTTGCTCACTAACACCAACCAGCATGTTGCATTCAACAGAATGATGAGCCGTGAGGCTTCTATCGGTATTGACGGCGTTTACTACAATCCTGCCGGCGTTGTATTCATGGGTGAAGGAAAGCATCTTGCCATCAACTGGCAGTTGGCTTACCAGACACGTAGCATTGAAAATGATTATCCATTGTTCACTAACAATGTGAACAATCCTACTACTCCACGCGAGTTCAAGGGTAAGGCGTTTGCGCCTGTCATCCCTTCTTTCCAGTATGCTTATAATAAAGGCAGATGGTCACTCCAGGCAGGTTTCGCCCTCACTGGTGGAGGTGGAAAGTGTACCTTCGATGATGGACTGGGCTCTTTCGAGAAGATTGTTGCCGAAACTGCTTTGGCAGCTTGCCAGTTGGCAGGTGCTGTGGATCAGGTTGCAGCACAGTATGGAGTTCCAGCCGTATTCACTGGCGAAAATGCTTTCGGAACAAAGGGACAGTATAGCTACAACAGCTATATGCACGGCCGCCAGTACTACTATGGTCTCTCTTTAGGTGCAGCCTATAAGTTCAGCGACAACTTCAGTGCATTCGCAGGTGTACGTGGTATCTATGCATCTACTAACTACTACGGATATGTAGAAGATATCAAGGTTGGCAACATGCCTCTCTATAAGGTGCTCGACCCAACCAAGAAAACAGCTGCCAACATTGAGTTGAGCTGTGACCAGAGCGGTGTGGGCTTCACTCCTATTATTGGTGTGGATTTCAAGACTGGCAAGTGGAACTTCGCAGCTAAATACGAGTTCAAGACTCGCATTCGCTTGAAGAACAAGTCAGTAAACCAGGTGCCTAGTATCGGTAACCTTCCTGACAACCTCCGCAATGCTTACATCGCAGGCGGTGTACCTGAGCAGGCTGCTGATGCTATCTTGAATAACGCCACCATCCAGGGAGCAATGGGTCAGTTGAAGACCCAGTTCGACACCAAGCTCGATAAGGCTATCGGCGAATACGCAGACGGCAAGAAGATTGCTGGCGATATTCCTGCTTACCTGGCTCTCGGTGTAGGTTACAGCCCTGTAAATGCCGTACGCGTAAACGTAGGTTTCCACTGGTTCGACGACAAGCACGCTACATCATACAACAATCGTCAGGAGAAACTGGACCGTGGTACCTTAGAGTACAACGCAGGTATTGAGGTGGATGTCAACAAGAAGATTACCTTGAGTACAGGTTGGCAGAATACCAACTATGGCTTGAGCGATGAGTATATGGATGACAAGTCATTCGTTGTTGGTTCTAACTCTGCAGCTATCGGCGGTGTTTACCATATCAACAAGAAGATGGATTTGAACGTGGCTTACTTCCACACATTCTATCAGCACAAGAAGACCTCAGGGAATGTTCAGCTCAGTGCAGACAAGAGCATCAACTACACCTCTGATTACACCCGTAACAACAACGTGTTTGCGGTGGGTCTCGATATCAACTTCTAAAGAAGAGGTTGAAAAAAGTAGAATTAGACTTATGTTTCCTTAACATAATAGATCCGTCATAACTACAAACATGCAAAAAAGGCTATCCCTTTCCTTCGATTGGGATAGCCATTTTTTTTATTTTGTAGCAGCAATCGTCTGTCTGATTATTGCGGATCCACATCATAATATATCTGCAAAGCTCCATACCTCGGATCTTTTGCCATCATCTGCTGGGCATACTTCAGATATTCGCGCACCTTCTTCTGGTCGATACCATTCTCCAGCTTGATGACAATCTTGCGGATATTCATTGTCTTTACACGTGCCACAGCCGGCTTATCCGGTCCGAGCACTCTTTCGCCAAACCAGCTTCTCAGCGTCTTGCCGAGTTCCAGACTTGCCTGCTGGCAAACCTTCTCGTTCTTATGTTTCAGGAACACGTTGATAAGATGGAAGAACGGTGGATAATGAAACATCCTTCTCTCTTCCAGGATGCCCTTGAAGAGAGCTTCGTAGTCATTGTGTACCACCTGACTGATGATAGGAAGCGTAGGATTCTTGGTCTGCAGAATCACGAGTCCCCGCTTACCCTTTCTTCCGGCTCTTCCGCTCACCTGCGCCATCATCATGAAGGCATGCTCGTAGGCTCTGAAGTCAGGATAGTTCAGCATCGAGTCGGCATTCAGAATACCCACAACCCTCACTTTGTCAAAGTCGAGACCTTTGGATATCATCTGCGTACCAATCAGAAGATTGGTCTTTCCCGATGAGAAGTCGCTGATCAGTCGCTCGTAGGCATTGCGCGTACGGGTGGTATCCAGGTCCATGCGGGCGATACGTGCCTCGGGGAATATCTCGGCTATCTGGTCTTCTATGCGTTCCGTTCCGATACCTCGTCCCATCAGTTCCATACTACCGCAGTTAGGGCATACCGTAGGCACGGGATAGGTGAATCCGCAGTAATGGCAGGTCAGCAGATTGATGCTCTTATGCAGGGTGAGCGAAACATCACAGTTCTTGCATTTCGGAACCCATCCGCACACTTTGCACTCTATCATCGGTGCAAATCCCCTTCGGTTTTGGAAGAGAATGGCTTGCTCACCATTCTTCAACGCCTCCCTCACCGCAGCCAGCAACTGTGGCGAATAAGCACCCGTCATCATCTTTCTATGGCGAAGGTCCTTCACATCCACCACCTGAATCTCCGGCAATTGGATGTCCTTGAATCTCGTCTTCAGTTCCACCAGTCCATACTTACCCTGCTGGGCATTGTAATAGCTTTCCATCGAAGGCGTAGCCGTTCCCAGCAGCACCTTTGCCTCGGGATACATGCTGGCAAGCACGATGGCGGTGCTTCGGGCATGATAGCGTGGCGATGGGTCCTGCTGCTTGAAAGAGTTCTCGTGCTCCTCGTCGATGATGACGAGTCCCAGTTTCTGGAAAGGCAGAAAGACGGCACTTCTCGCTCCCAGGATTACATCATAAGAATGTCCCGACAGCTGCTTCTGCCAGATTTCCACACGCTCCGCATCACTGTATTTAGAATGGAAGATGCCGAGCCGGTCGCCAAACACCTTGTGCAGTCGCTCCATAATCTGAACGGTGAGGGCGATTTCGGGCAGCAGATAAAGCACCTGCTTATGTTCCTCGATGGCTTTCCTGATAAGATGGATGTAGATTTCAGTCTTTCCACTCGAAGTCACACCATGCAGAAGTACCACGTTCTTATTCATCATCTTCAGGAGTATCTGATTGTAGGCATCCTGCTGGGCTTCGGAAAGCGGTTTGATGAGTTCGAAATGCGATTCGCCCGAAGTGTTCAGTCTGCCCACCTCCAGTTCATAGGTAAAGAGGATGCCTCGGCCGATGAGCGCCTTGACAGCTGCAGCCGTGCATCGTGCCTCATTCATCAGTTCCTCCTTGGTCACCTTCTTGATACCTTCCCTGGGCGTATCGCCCTCCAGACTGTCCCAATGGGAAAGAGCGAGGAAGGTGGTTAAGGTCTTCGATTGCTTCAGGGCACGCTGCACCATATTGAGTGCCACGTGCAGAGCCTGTTCATTGCGGTAACTGCTAGCCAACTCCACATAGAGTTCCATCTTGGGTTTGAATTTCTCCGTAGATTTCATGCCCGATGGCATGGCAGCACCAAACACATCGCCCAGGGGAGCCATGTAGTATTCGCTGATCCATTGCCAGAGACGCATCTGCTGGGGAAGGAGCGACGGATATTCGTCGAGCACCGCCTCGATGGGCTTGCAGGTGAATTCCGGCTTTTCCGAATGCACATCAATAACCATCGCGATATACTTCTTGCTCTTGCCTAATGGAACAAGCACGCGCATATTGGGCACAACCTTCTCTTCCATCCCTTCGGGGATAGAATAGGTAAAGGTTCCGTCGAGCGGAAGGGGCAATATCACATCTACGTATCTCATGTTATAACGTTCTCCTTTTCTTTTTACGAACTAAAGTTCTGCAAAGATAGCAAAAAAAAAGCAGATACCCAACTAGGGGTACCTGCTTTTATATATTTTAAAGTATAAACTTGTGAAGTATACTGTCTAACTTCTCATTAGAACCAGTAACCCAAGGCAATCTGCCAAGAGTTGTTGCGGCTCTTGTCCTTGCCTGCATTGGTAAGTGCCTCGGCAGCCTTGACAAAGCTGGCATCAGCCGACTTGCCACAAGCGATGTTGTAGTTGGCTGAAATCTGAAGATGGCTCAACAGGGTAACACCAGCACCTACGTTTACGCTGAAGTTTGACTTCTTCAATGAATAGCTGCTTGTCTCATTCCACTTGAAGCTCTTGTCACCTACATTGATACCCCACTGTGGACCAGCAAAAACAAAGGCATTTGCCAAACTGCTCAAGCCGAAGCCATAACGCACGTTCACAGGGATGTTGATAGACTGCTGCTTCACGTTGACTTTACCCAGTTCACCATCAGTATCGGCATACTTAACGTCAGCCTCCTTCTGGTCGTACAAGGCTGCAGCATCAAAGCTCAAGCCCACGATAGGCACAGTGAACTTAACCATAGGACCTACAAAGAAACCTGTCTTGTTGGAAGCATCGAATACATCCTCGCTAAACGACATACTTGTCACATTCAAACCGCCCTTCAAACCGAACTTTACCTGGGCGTTAGCGCTAGTAGCAAACATCATTGCCGCTACCAAAAATACAAGAGATAAAATCTTCTTCATTTTTTCTACCTTTTAAAATTAAAATTCTATTTTTCTATTATCACACTCGTTGTGATTCATTTTCTAATGTCTCTGGCGGCGCACGGTTACTCGTGCCGAACCGCTGGATGCAGAAGAAGAACTGCTGTTGCTGCGCTTCTCCTTCACCTTAGCCTCTCTTCTGGAAGATGAACCGCCACGGCGATTGCTCTTCTTCTCCTTCTTCACCTTGCCCTTTACGTTCTTGTCCGCCTTGGCAATACTGTCGAGAGAGTCCTTCTTCTCCAGGTTTCCCCAGAGATTCTTCTCAAAAGTAGCCAGTTCGCCCTCAATTCGCTTCTGCTCCTTTACCAGAGCCGAATCGGAGTGGCAATACTGCGCCAAAGTTTGTCCCAACATATTGTTGGTCTTGTAGATTTTTCCTTTATACTGATTTCTCACAAAGTAATCATCCACACTCATCACCGCCGCATTGTTCAGATTGCTGGTCATTATCTGCTGCTTGGCAAGATAAGGAGCCAGGTCGTCGTAGCGCACCCAGAAAAGCGGATACTTGGTACCCCCATCGCCGAAGTCATCGTCGCGGGTCATGATAGGGCAGAGCGCCAGCACCTTGGTATGGAAGGTGGAAGTGCGCTGGTCAAAATAGGTTGACTCCTTAATATAATATGCCTTCACTTCTCTGGAAGGAATGTCGCTGTTGTCGAGCGAGATTCTTCCGTTTGCCTTCTTTTCATAATAGATATGATAGTTGTCCAGGAAAGACTTCGGGTCTACCCTGTCTGCTGCCGTAAAACTCTCGCTACCATCCAGACGATATTGGAACACCGCCACCTTACCAGTCATCATCAATCTGAAGATGTTGGTAAAAAGGTTCATCTGGTTGCCCATAGGCTCTACAGGATAATACAGTCCGGCATTGGCATTATCGGTAAGACTCAGCTCACGATAGATGTCTCTTCTCCATACCACGTCCTCCTCCATAGGAGCAGCAGTAGGGAAAGAGATTTGTGCACGGGTGGTAATGTTGCCGGCATTCGATTTCTTTGCAGCCGCCTGCTTTGCCGCCTGCTGACGGCGTGCCTGAGGTTGCGCCACGATGCCCTGCACCATTCCCAAGAGCATGAATATGAACAATATCTTTTTCATTATTTTGAACTTTGAAATTTTACTAATTTATTTCACGATTACTTCCATCGCCGTAGGCAGATTTCTGGTGATGCCATCCGGTCCCACAGCCTTGATATGCGAGATATAGAAACGGCGACTGCGAGAAAGCTTTCTGAACTCGTCTCTCTGACGATCGGAGAAGTTGGCACCTGCCGATGCCAATGGAATGGCGTTACCCATGTTGTCGAAGAAGACGGTCTCGAAGCTCAACACCCTGAAAGGTATATCAAGCAATCCGTCGTCGATGGCTGCATGGATGCCTGTAGCGCCCATCAGGGATGCCTTTGCCAAACCGCCGCCACGGAAGCGACTGGTTCCCAATGCCAGGTAAGCCGTTGGATCAGGCAACTTTCTTACATGGAATACGAATGGAGGCATCGTGCGGGTCTGTCCCTTGTCGCGTGCCGTTACATGGATGGTCACATCCTTGCCCACAGCCGCTGGGGTTGCCACGAAATGACCGTTGCCCTTCGATACGAACGAACCGCCTGTCATCGATGCAGAGATGGCATTGGCAGGTACACCCGGCACACTGATACTGATAGGGTTCTGAAAACCTGCATAGAGCACGTTCATCAGGTCTGCCGCCACCGTTGCCGAATTAGGTGCCGGAATAACGCTGTATTTCTGGATGAAGTTGCGCTTCAATACGTCGCCCTTGGCATTGTTCATCAGAATGTAGCCGGAGAACTGGTGCTCTCCCACTCCACCTGCCGTAAAACTATACTGCCCACGGGCACTGTTCACTCTCATGCCGTTCACATAGATTTCCGGCTGCTGGGTGGTATCCACTGCAGCCATCACGATGTTGGCATTGAATCTTTCGCCCGGATAAAGCGTTGTCTTCTCTGGAATCACGAAGGCATCGAGTTTGTTCACACGGATATCCTTCATGTCGATATTCGCAACCAGGTTGTGCAGCACCTCACCCTCGGCATAGCGCACATCGCTCTGAATCTTCGAGAGCAGGGTCACGGCTGCAGCCACTGGCATATTCTCAAACATGTATTCCTGCCAGTTCTTACCCAGATATTTCTCGCCCTTAGGCACCTGGGTAGAGAAGTTGCTGGCTATGATTTTCTTCTGATGCTCATCGGTCACCAGCTCCAGGATGCGGTCGCGGTAGCGATTCAGCTCCGTATAGAGTTTCTTTCCCTTGCCCGTACCCGGTGCAAGCATCACGATGCCGGCAGCCTCCAGGTTTTCCTTGTTCTTGATATTGCTCACGTCGCCATCCTCACCGTCAGCCTCCTTTACGATAGCAACCTTCAGATCCTGTGCAAAGTTATAGAGCGCATCGCTCATGTCCTTCACCTGCTTAGCCTTCTCGAACCATTCCCTCACCTTGGTAGGGTTTTGCTTCATCTGATCGGCAAAGTCACTATAGATTGCATTGTTCTCTGCGGAAGAGTTGGCTGTGGTTCGATTCAGACTGTCTTCCACAATAGAGAATCCGTCGAGCACCTCCGTAGAGACGTTCAACGCAAGCATAGCCATCAGGACGACGTACATCAGGTTAATCATCTTCTGGCGTGGTGAAACGGGTCTTTTCTTTATAGCCATTTATATTAATTTGCTAAATTCAATACTTTTCGTTACTCTTCACTCTTTACCTGAGGAGCTGCAGCACGCATGTTTACGGTCATCGCCTCTATCATACGTGCGTAAATCTTGTTCAACTGCTCAATCTGCTGAGCCATCTTGCGGCTCTGCTCGTTGATCTGGTCGATGGTACCAATCTGCTGGCTGGCACCCTTCAACTGCATCTCGTAAACCTTGCTGATACCTGTGAGTGTACGGTTCAGGTTCTCCATCTCCTCGCTGTCACGGGTCAAACGGGTACTCTGCTCATTCACCTTCTCAAGGGTTTCAACAAGCTTCTTCAATTCCTCAACATAGGTGTTCTGGGCATCAGCCATCTCTGGGGTAACACCTTGCTGACCAGCTACCCAAGCGGTATTACCGCCTGCAATAGAGCCACCGACCACAGAACCACCAGTCATAGTGGCACCGGCTACGGCTGCACCACTCTCCGAGAATCCTGCTCCTGGAGCCACGGCTGCTGCAACACTCTCGTCAATCTGCTCAGCGCCTTCGCCCTTCTCGCTTCCAGCAACAGAAGAAGATGCTGCAGATACACCAGCACCTCCGCTAAAGCTTCCGCCGCCGATGATGATGGTCTGACCACCAGAAACAGGAGTTCCTGAAACAGAAGCAGCAGAAGATGAACCAGCTACAGTTGCAGAACCGGATGCAGCAGATGCCGCTGCTTCTTCAGTCTCCCCATAAGTAACTTTTCCAGTCTCCAAGTACTCCTCAGTAACATGAGTAGGAATATCTCTGCCATCGGCTGTCTTGTCAAAAGGACGGTCGAAGGCTGAAAGGAAGAACACGAACGCCTCAGTACCCATACCGGCAAACAACATGAAATTGGCTCCCGGCAAGTGGGTCAACTTAAAGAGGGCACCCAGGATAACGATAGATGCACCCCAGCTATAAGCATAGTTCAGAAAGGTCTGTCCAGGCACACTGTCCATCCATTTCTGCAGATGATATACGATGTTAAACTTACTATATTCGCCCATTTTTATTATCTCCTATTCTTGTTCTTTGATGGTTTCTGTTTTGCACTCGATGTGGTGGCAAGACTGCGCACACAGCGGAATCCGATATACGAACGTGGCTGGTTCTGATATTCCCAGGAACGCCATGCCGAACGGATAAACGATTCCGGATCTTTCCATGAACCGCCTCTTACGCTCTTCTTCTTCAAGCGGTAAGGGTCTTCCTTCGCTGCATTGTATTTCAACTCAGGGTTCAGGTCGTTCATGGCATCCACACCAGCCTCGGTATAGATGGTACTGGTCCATTCTGCCACGTTACCAGCCATATCATAAAGTCCGTTTGAGTTTGGCGAGTAGATGCCCACCTTGCTGGTTATCAGATTACCGTCCTTGGTATAGTTACCGCGGTCTGGCTTGAAGTTGGCATAGAAGCATCCGTCTCCGTTCTTCACGTCCTGGTTCTCCCAAGGGAACTCGTTCTGGTTCTTGCCTCTTGCCGCATACTCCCATTCTGCCTCAGTAGGCAAGCGATAACGCTGCACGAATCGGGCTTCAGGTCCCAGACCTTTCAGCAGATAGTCAGTACGCCAGGCGCAGAAAGCATTTGCCTGCTCCCAAGTAACGCCCACCACCGGATAATCATTGTATGCCGGATTACTGAAATAACTTCTCAAGTAAGCCTCGTTGTCTGAATTGCGGAAATCATTCACCCAGCAGGTGGTGTCTGGATACACATTCACGATGTAGGTATTGAGGAAGTCCCATGGTCCGCTCAACGGGCGGTTGATGGTTTCACTGATGATTCGTCCCTCATCATCCACATAGGCAGTATCCTTAGAAATCATCACCACCTCGTTGGCATTCACCTGCTCATCGGTATTCAGGTTGCGCTCCTGCGGGTTCAGACGGTTTCTGCGGAGTGCCGCAGCGGTATAATCGTAAATCTCGTATTTGTAGTTCAGCTGTCGCCAGTCTATCAGCTTTTCGCCAGTCACAGGATTGGAAGTATAGAGACTTTCCATCGCTCTCTTCTCATCCTCGTTTGGCTTTCTTGGCAACTGCTTCTTCCAGTTAATCTGTGGAGTCACAGGGTCGCCGTTTTTATCCTCGGTAATCATGTAAGTCTCGTCGCCGCCATAGGCAGGGTCAGCAAGACGGGTACGGAGGATGGAATCGCGTACGTAGGCGATAAACTGCTTGTATTCAGAGTTGGTGATTTCCGTGTCATCCATCCAGAAGCCATCCACGGAAACATCCTTGCGAGGCGTCTTCTGTCCCCACAAAGAATCCTGGGTTTCCAGACCCATTTTCAGGAATCCTCGGTTCACCTTCACCATGCCGTATGGGGCTGGCTCAGCGAAACTTCTTCCACCAACTCCAACCACCTCACCGCCTCTGCCAGCCATCGAGCTAGACTTGGCACCGAAACAACCGCTGAGGGTCAGGAGAGCCACCAGCGAGCTGAGGAGCATTATACTTTTCTTCATATTACGGTTCATATTCTTGATATTCTTCTTAGAGTATTCTTACACTTTGATGTTTGTTTCTACCTTTCTTTACCAGGTTCAGGTCCATCTGGTATCCGATGTAAAGCTCATGACTTCCGTTGCCAAAGCTCAGCTTCGAGGTGTACCATTCATAACTGTAACCCAGAATGACGCCATGGAAGGAACCGCCCACCAGGAAAGTTACGGAATTGTCAGGACTGTAGGTCAAGCCGCCATAGAGCAGACGCTTGTCGTATTGGTAAACCAATCGCCCGGTAACGTCGCCTCGCCATGCCGTTCCGTCATACTTCACGAGGGCAGACGACTTTATAGTTAAAAACGGATTTCGGAGCTTAATATTGTATCCGCCAGTCAAATAATACGTTGCGTCAATCTTAAGCTCATTGGTTTCTCCCAACTCGATGGTTGGTGAAGTAAGATGCTGTGCAGAAAGTCCCACATACCAGTTGCCGTGCAGATAGTAGAGTCCGGCTCCCGCATCAAATCCGCTACCCATCACTTCAGATGTGGCGAGTGCAGGGTCGCCCGATTCTCCAGCATCCACTTTGCTGCCGTCGAAACTCTCGCTGAGGAATCCGGCTTGCAGACCCACGCTCATCGTTCCTCCGAAGAGTTTGGTCTTGTAGGCATACTGCAGGTTGAGTCGCTGATGGGTGAAGAGTCCAATCTGGTCGTTCATCATCGTAGCACCCACGCCGTGATAATTCTTCAGCGCATAGAAAGGCAGGTCGGCTGCCAGATACATGGTTCTAGGATTATGTTCGAATTCGGCCATATCCAATGCGTAAGCAGCCGTTACGTTGAGTTTTGCCTGCTTACCCACTGCCGCAGGATTGTAGGATGGTTCCATGTCGAAATAATGACTGAAGGAAGGATCATACTGTGCTCTGGAAACGAGCACTCCTGTCAGCAAAAAAACTAATATGATGATTCGTCTTAACACAATGTAATAACGTAAAAGAGGGCGAAATATTATAAATCGCCGGGATTATTATATATTAATAAGGTATAGTAGGAAGAGAGACGTCAGAAAGATGAAAAAGGCTGCCCCCTGGTAAGAGAACAGCCCTATCATCGACTTTTAATATTCGTCGTCATTCCAAAGGAATATTAGGGCTGAATACCAAGCACTTATAGTCTTCCAACTTTTATATTGAACATTTTATTAAGGAGTAAAAGTCGCTAAAAGGCTTTTCTAAACCTATCTTGCAACTCCTTGATTCGCTCTAAAAGTTTTTCGAAAGATAAAGTCTGACCATAGATAAAGTGGTTACACATCTCTGCATAATCACCCTCCCAATCCTTCATCAACTCTTGCCTAGGAACGAAATCAATCTCACTCGGCATCAACTTAGAATAATCTACATAACCTACAGCATAGTATATGGAACGATGCTTAACAATACGCTCATACAAGTCCATATCCTGCAGGGCTTGTTTGCCAAATTCTGTATCCATCAAGCGTTCTAAATCATAAAGAGGCCTAGACATTCGGACATAACGAGGAGACTGTTTCTGAAACTCCTCACATAGCAAGAATGCCTTCTCCAGGAATGTTCGTGTAGGCACAACTGTCCTTATAGTAGCTGTAGCCGCCTCATCTTCTCCAGGGAAAGTCTGCTCAATATATGATGAAATCAAACGGTCTTCCGTAGGCTCGTTCATAGACAAGCAACTAATCTCTATCTTTACTCTTGGCGGAATATACTCTATCGTATGACCAAGCATAGACTCATAATGAACGAGAATGACAGATGGATCCTTATCACTTGCAACAGGACTTGCCTTACCATCCTCATCAATTTCCTCTACTACATTTTCTATATGGTATCCTTCCACACCAAGTTTCTTTAGATTTTCATCCAACTCTGCAGAAACTGTATCAAGAAAATACCTACGTGCCTTCTTGCGAAGTTTTTCACGCTGATTCTTTGTCGTCTTCTCTATACCGAAGAATTCATGGTTTACAGATAAGTCTATATCCTCACTGAATCTTTCTATCAAATTCCATCCTTTACTGAGACTTGTACCTCCCTTAAAGATGAGTTGATCTGCACATGAACATTTGAAAAGAGCGTTGAGCACCACAGTTACCCACCAGTCCTTTTCAATTGCAACCTGATTAATACGAAACTTCTCTTCCGCACGTTGCAACATTGCTATTCGTTCATCTATTGTGTGATTTAACCAAAGTGTCATAATGCTCGTTTTTATCTATTATATCAGTTATCAGCTTTCTCATCCATACTGGCATGAGAGTAAGATCTTGTACAAACAAGTCTTTATGTTCCTCTTCATTGACCAATTTTCTAATGGTAGAGAGTTCTTGATTACCTACATTCTTTTGTCCTAATGTTCTAAGAGCTTGAACAAGAAGCGCTGCCAACACTGTCTGAAAAGCAAAGTTCTTAGGAACACTTCTTTTCAACACTATAGTTCGATTACCAAGAGTCAAGACTCTTCCACTTCCCGAGGTCAGATAAGTATATTTGGTAGGCACCTGTGTTGAGAGTCCAAGTTTGTTGAGCGCTGTAACTCCTGAAGGTTGTATTTGTACCTTATCTCGCTGGGCTATAGCCATCACCATTTCATCTATAGATGGATAGACTATCCCAAATCGGGTATTCTTAGGGCGAAGATAAACCCCATTAGCTAATCGAACTATATTTCCCTTTTTTTCTTCTACAGAAAGTGCACGACTTACCACCTTCTCATTATCATTGATGTCAGAGAAGTCTGAGATGAAGAGAATCTGCCCTTCACTTGTCTCGTATATACGGTTTGCTATTTCTGCCATATCGTTTTCTTTCTTTAATGGTGCAAAAATACAAAAAATCAGCGATATGTGTAACACCCCGCCGATTTAATTAACTTTTTTTATGTAGAAAACTTTGCAAATATTTTCCACAATCACTTATTTTTATTCACTCTTAGCTGTCTGTGGTACTCACGGCTCTTGCATTGTAGTTCTTCCTTATGACTGGCATAATATCGACGTTGATACTCTTTTTTCGTGGCAGTTTTTCACTCTTTAAGAGACATACAGGCAAATTCTCCGAATGAATCTGGATACTGCTTGATTATTGCAGTAAAGACTGCGGACAAGACCTGCACGACAATGGAGTTTCCGGCTCGCCAATATAGAGAATAGTCAGAAGTCTTACGATGACGACCATTTATAAACATAAGTTTCGCTATTTGTTCTTTTGTGTAACCTTCTTTACCTCAAATCCGCAACCTATAGGGTTTAGTGGGATTTTGCTTGCAAAGCGACAAA
>OGCP01000158.1_pt1 | contig 54777 bp, 54 predicted proteins | sample 1570191 | NCBI WGS metagenome assembly OGCP01 (sample SAMEA2582180, study PRJEB24529) | metagenome | biome: Human gut stool | place: China | collected 2011
GAGCCAAACACGCAATTAATTGACAAACTTTTCAAAGAACTCATTTTATTTACCGCCAAAGCCGCTTAGGCTTGGCGAATTTTTAACGAACTATTGATAAGTATAAAAGAAATGTTTATAAAGTTCGTTTAATAAATTATTTTTGGGGGATTTCTGCATGAGTTTTGGAAACTTCCATTCTTGCATTGGAGTTTCTATTGTATCATCTGTTGTTGGTAAAATACTCATTTCATTGTCAAAAATGTCTGCTGTATTGTGTATGAGAAACTCCTTCCTTCCGTTTACTATTTTTCCTGTAGAGGAATAACTTTCTAATGTAACATTTCTACTTTCAACTTTTAATTTATAAGGAATATCATTGTAAGCATTCAGCAAACCCCGTATTTCCCCCTCTGAAAGTTCTTCTTAGTTTTGCGTGAATTTAAAACGTGAAACGATGAAGAACTTGACATTAGAAGAATTTAAAAAGATTCATGAAGAATGGAAGTCAACGGGACTTTCCATTCGTGACTATTGTCACAACACCGGCTTTGAAGAAAGCAAGTTTTATTATTGGCGTAAGAAACTTACAGAAGCCATGCTGCCGCAGGCGGGCGGTTTTGTTCCGGTGAACATGTTTGACCAGAACGGCAAGCTGGGCATGTCTGTCACCGGCTCCGCTAAAGAAGTAACGGATCATGTACCCTGTGAAGTGGTCTATCCCAATGGTGTCATCTTGCGCATCCAGAGTGAATTGTCTCTGGAAGCGCTCCGTTCGTTAATCCTCTTATGCCGGTAGCCCATGTTCAATCTCAATGATTCAAACCGATTTTTCCTGTACCCGTATCCTACGGACATGCGCAAAAGCTTCTATTCGCTGAGCGGCATTGTGACCAACCTCATGGGCATGAACGTTCAGGACGGTGATGCCTATATCTTTATCAACAAATCATTGACCGGATTGAAGATTCTCCATGCCGAGTACGGTGGTCTGGTTATCTACAACATGAAACTTGAACGGGGAGCCTTCAAACTCCCCGATATTGACACCGATGACCCTGCCACTTCAAAGGGTATAAAATGGGCTGACCTGATGATGATCGTACAAGGGATATCCCCTTCGGAAGTTCATCGGTGCAGTCGATGGGAGCCCAAGAAAAAGTAGTGTTCCAAGTCGTTTTTTATGGTCTGAAAATGAGGTAAAACGGTCTGATTTTCGTATCTTTGCAGTGTAAGAAAAGAACAGAAAACCATGTCAGAAACCTCCAACCAGAAAGCCCTCATCGAGCAGCTGCTCAGCGACCGTGATGCCGAGTTCTGGCGGGCGGTGAAAGCGGAACGGCAGCTGAAGGAACTCTCGGACGTCAAAAGGATGCAGGCCGACTACGAAGCCAGACTGGCTGAAAAGGAGAAGGCCATCCAGGAGCGCGACCGGGCTTTGGAGTCCAAGGAAAGCCGGATAGCACAACTTGAACAGAAACTTCTTTATCTGGAGCGCAAGATGTGGGGTGCCATGTCCGAGAAGCGGCGTATCCCCGATGACCCCAACCAGCTCAAACTGGACTTTGACCTGCTGGAAATGACCCCGGAAGAGGAAGAGACGGTCCGCAAGGCTGTCGAGGAGGTGAATGAATACAGGAAGGTGACGGTCAAGGAACATGAAAAACGGGGTCCGGTCCGTCAGAAACTGCCGGACAACCTCCGCCGCGTGGAAGAGCACATCTATCCTGACGGCTATCTGGGGAATGAAGACGAATGGATCCTGTTCGAGGATGCCGAAACGTCCGAACACCTGGAACTCCAGCCTGCCGAACTGTACGTCCGGGTGACCATCCGGCATAAAGGCATGCGCAAGGAGACGAAGGAAATCGTTACAGCGCCCGTACAGAATGAACCCATTGCCAAGAGCTATGCCAGTGCATCGCTGCTGACCGACCTGATGGTCGGGAAGTATGTGGACCATCTCCCTTTCTACCGCCAGGTACAGATGTTCAAACGGTTGGGAGTCAGCATACCCCCTTCCACAATCGAAGTCTGGTTCCACGATGTGGCCGACCTGATGCGGCCAGCCTACTACCGGTTGAGGGAACTCGTCCTGTCCACCGATTACATCCAGTCTGATGAAACGACGGTTCCCATCATCGACAACGAGAAGCACCGGACGGTAAAAGGTTACCTGTGGCTGGTACGGAGCATGGTCAACGGTCTGGTGTTCTTCGCCTATAATGAAGGTTCCCGGGGAGCCAAGGTGGTCCTGCAGCTCTTCAAGGATTATCAGGGAGCCATACAGACGGACGGCTATGCCGGATACAACATCCTGGAAAAACTGGAAGGCATAACGACATTGGGATGCTGGGTACATACCCGAAGGTACTTTGACAGGGCTTTAACCCATGACAAGGCGAGGGCGGAATATGCCTTGACCCAGATCGGCATGCTGTATGATGTGGAGAGCATGGCAGACGACCAGCATATGGATACCCTCCAGCGCATGGAGCTGAGGAAGCGGCTTGCCTATCCCATCATACGCGCTTTTGAGAAGTGGTGTATCTGTGAACAGGGAAATGTGCTTCCGAAGAGTCCCATAGGAAAAGCCATCGGCTACTTCCTGAACAACTCTCGCCGGTTGGTGAGGTATACGATGGACGGAAGGTATCTCCCAGACACGAACCTGATAGAGAACAGTGTGCGCCCCGTGGCTGTCGGACGCAAGAATTATCTCTTCTGCGGCAATCACGACGCTGCTGAAGATGCTGCCGTCATCTACTCCCTGATGGGGTGCTGCAAGGCGGCAGACGTGGACTTCAAGCAGTGGATGAATTATTTTCTGAACCATGTCCATGAATATGACAGTGACTACTCCAAGAATCTGGTAAATCTGTTGCCACACTCTTTAAAGGAACAAGGTGTCATTTAAGAATCTCATAAAAACTAAGAGATGTCTCGTAAAAATAGGGACTTTTTAAGAGAAAAGTCGGAATTTTTAAGAGGCATCTCTTTATGTTTATAGACCTTGCAAGACGGGGTTTGCTAATTGCTTACATATCATTTATCATATAATAATATTCACCAGCAATATTATTGATGAAATGTAGATGTTGTGCACCAGGATTGGTTTGGTATTCTCCAAGTGTGGCTGCTGCAAAATTATTCACCAGTCGCATATAAAACTCAATTAGTGAACTTTTTCCTGAACCATTTTCTCCAACAATAGCTGAAATGCTTATATCAGGATTACAATCGGGATTAGCAGTGTTAACATATAAATCCTTAAATATAATGTCTTTTTCAAGCCTAAAGGGAGACACATATAAATATCCATTTTCAGAAATTTCATAACCATCTAATAAATAATATATTTTATTAGCCTCTAATTTCCTTTTCCCAACACTGTTTGGAGATAAAACTTTTATTGCTATAGGTGTTATCATAAGTTTGTTTTTAACCCAAATATAACATAAATTTAATAGACTTAATTATTAAGAATTAATATACTTGTTTTTAGGAACAATAATATTATGTTTTATAGCTTCAAATATGAAACTATACATAATGATTTAAATAATTTTTAATCGCTTAATTTATGATTGTTTATGGAATTTTTTTATAAAAGTATTTCCTTATACTATTCATCTATTTGTAATATTTTGTAAATTTATAATCAAATTTCCATATTACTGGAATAATGCAAGATAAACTTTAGTGATTAATTTAAAGACTATAATTAAGATGAAGGATTTAGATAAATTAGATTTGTGTAATCATTTGATGCTGAATGAGGGTGCATACTTTTTTAAGAAAGGTGATTATGTAATTGACAATAAGATAGTTGAGGATGTTTTTTGCAATATATTGAAAAACGTTGAATATGAGCTTATTACTAGAATATGTCGTAAAAGAATAGTTTTGGAAGAACCGATAGCAGCCTTATATTCTCTACTGATTTTTAAGTTTACAACTTTACCATCTTTTTTAGACTTTAACGAAGAAGAGATGCCTAAAAAATTATTAGAAACAAAACTTGCATATATTCTCATTGTGGAAATAGAAAACTATATAATCATTGTAAAGAAGAATGTCTCACATATAACATCATTTATTAATAATTTGACTCCTATATATGCTGATATTTTGTCAGGAGTATTAGTTGAAGATACAACTCTTTTTCAGCATATAAAATTGAGTAATATGAATATGAACGAGAATGCTATGCGTAATAAATCTTATGAAGCAAAAAGCCTGGAGAATACAATGCCTATGTTTGGAGCTAATCATACGGTTATTAATGCGGCTAGATTTACAAACAATGATGGACTGTGTGCTATCAATATCAACACATCAAGATTATCTAAATTTGGAGAAAAGAAAAATTTATTGAATCTATTGAAGTGGATGTATAATTTGGTTATAAAGTTTGATACGTATATTTATAAAGATTCTTTTTTTTCACGTTTTGCTAAGCCACAATCATGGAGTAAATTACAAAACTTATTGACACCTGTTTCATTATTGATAGATATGTTTAAGCTACATTCCTATATTCAGAATCTACAAAACAAAGATATTTTTATTAAAAACAAGGATGTAGAGAGGTATGACGTTGTAACATCTAAATATGCGAAAATTGTGGAATCTGGGGTGAAGTGCTATAATCTTGATAACGTAAATGGGCATATATATAGTAAAAGTGGAAAACGTAATATCGGTGTTAAGAAAAGTAAAATGGGATTAAAAATTGTTTCATGTGGGAATTTGTTTAATTCTTTATATTATTGTGAAGATGATGGACAGTATATAAAAATAATTGACTTAATTAATAAGTTAGGATGTTTTTCAATAGGTTTTTCAGATTACTTTTACATATATATGAATAAAAGGCTTTATAGAAATGCAAGCATACAAAACGATTTTAATTCTATTTTATCAATATTATGTCCGTTTGAAGATATTTCAAGAGTAACCAGTGAAAAAGGTAATGGATACGATGATAAAAGTTCTTATTTTGAATCATGTTCGATGTTTGGAGTCATAGAAAGGATAATATTTAGTGATGCAGATTTCTTATTATGCGATGATTTGGGAAATGAGTGGGCTGATCATTTAGCTATTAAAGGAAATAAGATATCTTATATTCATTCTAAATGCAATGAGGGTAAAATAATGCTTTCTGCATCAAGTTTCCAAGAAGTCATAGGGCAAGCTGTTAAGAATATTGGTAATATGAATCCTGATGATGATGCGATAAAAAGAAAAATGGAAACAATGAAAGGTAAATGGAACAAAACAGGAATTGACAAGTGCAGAATTGGTACTCCAGATGATTATGAGAAATTATACAAAGAATTGAGACATAATCCTAATAAAATACAAGAAATTTGTTTGGCAGTTAATTATTTATCAAAGTCAAAATTATCAGAAGCTTTTGATAAAATAAAGAGAAATGAGAACTTTAAGCAAAGGAACAGTGTCATACAACTAGTTTGGTTATTGAGCGGATTCATCTCAACTTGTAAAGAAGCTGATTTAAATTGCCGAATTTTCTGTAGAGATTAATTTTTAATAAAGATTTAAGTTGAGTGTATATGTATGTCACAATAAAATAACATACAAGTAAAAATTGTATTTTATTTTGTGGAATAAAAATAATACATTATATTTGCTACGTGAATTTATTAATAGATTAAATGTTAGAACATCTTAAAATAGAAAATGTAGCTTCATCTTCACTCGAAGATAGGAATTCATCGTTCATGACCTCATTAAATATAATACAGGAGGTTATGAATGTTCCTATGTGTGCATTGACTTCATTGCTAAGAGCCAATGGATACAGTGATGATGTTGATACTTCAAGCCTTTGTATAGATGAAAAAAGGCTTGATATTTTTGCGGATGCATATATTCGTAAAATGCGTAGCTATTTTTTAAGTTCACTACGCAACATTAGCAAATTGAACTTTAAAGAAATAAATGAATTAGATAGATTCGTCAAACTTTTTAAAAAGAAAGGAGAAATAGCAAGTTTATCTTATACTTGGTCTAATATAGACGAGGAAAGTATAAGAGAGACATTCAAAAGTACCATAAAGAATAAAACTCCTATACGGGGATTTAGCGGATATTTAGATATTCTTACTTTATTAGTAAAAAGATATACTGCCCCAAAAAATAGGGTAGATTATGAGGGTATAGTAAGGTTTAGTTTAGAAAACTATAAAGAATATATAAATAGGATAAAACTTAATGAGGATATAAGTGCTGCTACAGTGTATGATTTGTCATATAGTGACTACAGGTTTTACAATACAAATCTTAATCTTTTTTCTGAAAAAGAGAATTTGCTTTATAGTATTACTAAAAGTAGATATTGGATTGTGAAAGATTTGTATCGTAAAATGAAAATACCTTTAATCGGACTTATTAAAGATATTGTTAAAACAGCAAGATATTATATCTACTCCTTTGGTACAGATGATGATTATTATAATAGTAAAATTAACCATACATTAATAAATATGATGTTTAATTTTAACTATTTAAGACATGAAAAAAGACGATATAATTAAATTAATAAATAAATCGAACTTAACTAACGAAGAAAAAGAAATTGTGATTTGCTATATAAATCATAAAACATGTATTGATTGGAATCTTCTGATTTGTGCTATATCGAAGCTATTGGAAGTTAGTCCTAAGATATTAGAATTCTTTTCTTCTATTTTTAAATAAAAGTATGAATTTAGGGAGCGCAATAAAAACATTGAGAAAAAATAAGAATATTTCTCAGAAAACATTAGCAGATATGTGTGAAATATCAGCTAATGCAATGTGTAATATCGAATCGGGTAAATCATTTCCTGGTAAAGAAACAGTAAATAAGATATGTGAAGCTTTAAATATACCTGAGTCTTATTTATTGTTATTTAGTTTGTCAGAAGAGGATATACCTGAGAATAAAAGAATATTGTACAGGACATTATGCGAACCTCTAAAAAATGAACTATTGAGAGATCTTTAGTTTCTATAAAGTGTTGGGGCTATGCTTTTTCTTGCATAGTCCCTTTTTTTTGCCAATTTTCCTCCATCTTCCCCACTTTTCCCTCACTTGCATTATCCGCATAAGTAAGCTATATATTTGATGTTCAAACCCATTAAATTTAGAATTATGGATACGAACACCAATGACTACATCCTTGTACTGGAGGATAAGGAATCGAAAAAGTTATCAGTAGTTTCATCAGTTGATGCAGAAGGTAAGGTACAAACAGTTGAGCCACTTGATGTACATTCAGGACAGTTCATGAAATTCAGTGAAAATGACAGTTTTTTCAAGAATTTCATGGAGAACTTTACCAGACAGTTTAATGATCCTTCAAGAACCGGTCTTTACAGACTTGTTGCAGACAAAGTGGAAAGTTCTGTAATGATTCTCCAGGAAATGCTTCAGCAACCGCAGGAGAATGAAGAACAACTGAAACTGATGTGTGTGAACCTTGAGGACTATGCTCCAAAAGAACAGCTTGGTCGGGTAAACGAAGAACGTATCGACTGGAATGAACTTACAGCAATTGGCATCACCCGTGAGCAGTTGAAGGCTTCGGGTAATCTTGAAAAGATGCTTGGATGGGGAAAAAGTAATCTGATGCCTATTGCAGTCCCTTTTGGCGATAAGACTATCTATACGGAAGCCAGACTTGCTTTTCGTGAAGATACTGACGGTAATCTTGCACTGGCTATTCATACAATCAGAAAAGAGCCACGGTTGGACTTTCCTTTCATGGGTGTTGAGTTTTCAGAGGAAGACAAGAAGATGCTCCGTGAAACGGGTAATCTTGGAAGACTGGCTGACGTTACTCCTAAAAACGGAGAACCGTTCAAGGCTTTTATATCCGTTGACCCGCAAACAAATGAACTGATTGCTTTGAGGGCTGACCGTGTGCGTATCCCTGATGAAATTAAGGGCGTTAAGCTTTCCGAACAACAGAAGACAGATCTTGCTATGGGTAAGGCTGTTGCTGTGGAGAATATGATTTCCAAAGCTGGTAAGCCTTTCAATGCCCAGATTCAGATTAATGCCGATAAGAAGGGTATCGAATTCAAGTTTGACAATACTCCAAGGCAGAGTGTGACTCAGCATGTAAATCAGGAACAGCAGAAAGGTGTTTCTAGGAAAATTTGCGGAGTGGAACTTACAGAAAAGCAGCAGGCTGCACTTAATGAAGGACGTACACTCTACATAAAGAATATGGTTGATAGAGCCGGACAGCCTTTCAATGCATACGTTAAGTTTGACAAGGAAGAAAACCGACCGAGGTTTTACAGATGGAATCCGGACAGGAAACAGGAACAGGGTGAAGCGAAGGTTGTTGCTGTAGCTGAAGAAAACAAGACTCAGGTTGCCGTGAATAATGAAGGCAAGACCAATGAGGCAACTAAACATGTAAAGGAGCCTCTGAAAAAAGAACAGACAGAGCCGACTGAAAAACAGAAGAAAGAGGTTCAGAAGAAAAAAGGTCGTAAAATCTAATCTGCAGTACTATGGGTATGACTTGTATTATTGCAGAAAAGCCGTCAGTTGCCAGAGAACTGGCGGCTATTGTTGGTGCAGATAGCCGTGAGAACGGATATATGGAAGGAAATAATTATATTGTTACCTGGGCTATAGGTCACCTTGTTACTCTTGCTATGCCACAACAGTATGGTGTGGAGGGATTCAGAAAAGAGGATCTTCCGTTGCTTCCTGAACCGTTCCGTCTAATTGTTCGTCAAATAAGAAAGGACGGAGAGTATATAAATGATCCGGCTGCAGTCAAGCAGCTTGGGATTATCAAGAATTGTTTCAATCGTTCTGAAAAGATTATCGTGGCTACTGATGCCGGTCGTGAGGGTGAACTCATTTTCAGATATATTTATTCCTATCTTAATTCTGACAAACCTTATGTAAGATTATGGATAAGCAGTCTTACAGATAAGGCTATAAAGGAGGGGCTTTCAAAGCTTCGCCCAGGCAATGAATTTGACAATCTTTATAGTGCAGGCAAGGCACGCAGTGAAGCTGATTGGTTGGTTGGCATAAATGCCAGCCGTGCATTGTCTATCTCTGCAGGTAAAAACGGATTCTCACTTGGAAGGGTTCAGACTCCTACACTTTCTATTATATGCAGAAGGTATATCGAGAACAAACAGTTTAAGAGTGTTCCTTATTGGAAACTTGAAGCGATGCTGGATAAAGATGGTGTTCTATGGAAAGCTGTATCAGAGACTACTTTCGAGAGAAGGGAAACAGCCCAGTCCGCAGTGAAAGCTATCCTTGCGGATAACATCACCACTGACGGACACGGCTGTCTTTCCGTGTTGAAGGTCGAAAGAAAGGCAGTCCGTACCGAACCACCTCTCTTATACGACCTTACCACCTTGCAGAAAGAAGCAAATAGAAAATACAGCTTTTCAGCGGATACAACGCTGTCACTTGCTCAAAGTCTGTATGAGAAGAAGCTTATAACTTACCCGAGAACGGGTAGCAGATATATAGGTGATGATGTGTTTGATGAAATCAGTGGACTGATAGAGTTTTCAAAGGATGGTTTCGGTTTTGAAAATATAGTTCCTGAGATTCTAAAACATGAACTGAACAGACGTTCTGTAGATGCTTCAAAAGTAACTGACCATCATGCGCTACTGATTACAGGTAATAAGCCTGAACAGTTGAGTGCCAATGAGGATAAGATTTATCGTATGATAATGGCAAGAATGCTCGAAGCATTTTCTGAAACTTCACAAAAGGATGTATTGACAGTTACATTGCGTGGTGCTGATGTGGATTTTGTTCTGAAAGCGGAAAAGGTAACTTATCCAGGGTGGAAAGTTGTGCTTAATGAAAAAGAAGAGGATGAAGATAAGGAAGTTGAATTTTTGCCTGATTTTAAAGAGGGTGAAAACATTAGAATATCTTCATTAAAAGAGACGGAACATAAGACAAAACCAAAACCTTTGTTTACTGAAGCTACTCTTCTTTCTGCAATGGAGAATGCAGGAAGAGAAATCGAGGATGGCGAGGTAAGAAAGGCTATGGACGGTTGTGGTATTGGAACTCCGGCTACAAGAGCCAATATTATAGAAACTCTGCTTCTGAGAGAATATATCAGACGTGAGAAGAAAACACTTGTTCCTACTGATAAAGGTATGGCAGTCTATGATATTGTTAAGGATAAGCGAATCGCCAATGCTGAAATGACGGGTATGTGGGAACTATCCTTGGCTAAGATTGAGAATGGAGAGAATGATGCAGCCAGATTCAACCAGGAGATAAAGGATTATACCGGACGGATATGTACGGAGCTTTTGGAATCGTCAATTGTCTCAAAGGATAACACCGAACTGCTTACTTGTCCAGTTTGCAAGAATAATTCTGTAAAGATTTATCCCAAAGTTGCTAAATGTACTTCTGAGGGTTGCGAGTTCCGAATTTTCAGGGAGGTTTGCGGTAAAATACTTACTGATAAGGAAGTGAGAAGCCTTATTACTCAAGGTCATACTACTACGCTGAAAGGGCTTGTTAGCAAAGCTGGAAAGAAGTTCAATGCCGTACTGATATTAAAGGAGGACGGTTCTACATCATTCGAATTCAAGAACAATAAATAAAATGTATAGCCTATGTCATATAACAAGAAGGTTGTTCTCCGCAACAACATTGAGGCTATACGTACAGTATTGCTTCTTGAAGCGGAAAAAAGAATACCGAGTAAGGAGGAAAGGGAGATTCTAGGCAGATATAATGGATTTGGTGGATTGAAGTGTGTCCTGAATCCGGCAAGTACTTTGGCAGACCGTTCCAGATGGGCTAAATCTGAACTTGAACTTTTTCCGATGGTTCAGGAGTTACAACAGGTAATCAAGGAAGGTGCTGCAAATCCGGTACAGGCTAAACTGCTCATGGATAGTATCAAATCAAGTGTACTTACTTCTTTCTATACTGATACAAGGGTAACTGATACCATAGCATCAAGTTTTGCCGATAACGGTATCAAGTTTGAAACTTTTTTGGATCCTTCGGTCGGTATGGGTTCTTTTATCAACTCATTTGGGAAAAATGCAAAGGAAAGATTTTGTTTTGAAAAGGATCTGCTCACGGGAATAATAATGAAAGCTTTGAACAGTACTGGAAAGGTCTTTCTGCACAATCGTGGTTTTGAGGAAATATCACCTGAGCTGATGAATCATTTCGACTGTATTTCCAGTAATATTCCTTTTGGCAATTATGTGGTATATGACCGTGCATATTCCAAATCAAAGGAGGAAGCAAAAGTCTTGTCAACTCGTGCCATTCATAACTATTTCTTTGTAAAAGGTCTTGATACTCTTCGGGAAGGTGGAATACTTGCTTTTATTACTTCACAGGGTTTGTTGGATTCACCCTCCAACAAACCTGTTAGGGAGTATCTGATGAATAATTCAAGTCTTGTTTCTGCTATCCGTTTGCCGGAAAATTTATTTACAGAAAATGCTGGGACGGAGGTTGGCAGTGACTTGATTGTTTTGCAGAAAAATACGGGTAAAGGTATTGTTTCCGAACAGGAACGCTTGTTTATAGAAACGGTTGATGTTCCCGATCCTGATAATCCTGATAAGGTATTGTTTACTCATAATGCCATGTTTGCAACGGAAAGCATGGAGAATTGTGTGGCTACATCAAGAAAACTTTCGACTAATCCTTATGGCAAGAAATGTATGGTATATAACCATGAAAGTGGAATTGAAGGTATATGTAGTGACTTGAAATTAAAGCTGGACAGGGATATATCAAATGAGTTGTCAAAAGGACTGTTCTATGGAGATGATGACTATGTGGAGAAACTTCAAGGTGAAATGGAAACTAAACAGGCTTTTACCTATATGCCGAAGGAGGTTGCTGATAAGATTCCTGCACTGTATGAAACGGATGGTGGACTGATTGGTGATAAGGTAGCTTATATAAGATATTTCATGCCATTTGGTGCATATACTTGTTATGTGCTTGAAGCGGATAGGAAAACAGGAGATTTGTTTACACTGACCACAATGGGCTATGGATGGGAACTTGGATATGCTTCTCTTCATGAGATTGAGGAAGTTGAAGTAAGAGGTGTAAGGATAGAACGTGATATTCATTTTGAACCGGCTAAGCTTCATGAAATTCAGGAGTTGAAAGAATATGTAGGCAACCGTTATACTCCTGAAGTGGTGGATGCTGTAGCAGAAGAGATAAAAGAGCCTGTTCAACTTTCTGTTAAGGCTATAGGCGATGCTTTGAAAGCTTATGAGTCTATGGCTAAGATTGATAGTAATACAGAGGCTATTCTTCAGGAAGCCGCAAAACACGGATATATTACTATTTTGTCCGGTTCTCAGGCTCACTGGCTTGATGAAGGTCTTGAACGGGCATGTAGAGAACTGGAGGGAATGAGTTTGCGGGAATGGAGAAAGGAGAATATGGATCCTTCCGTTTATGCCTATATGGATAAGAAAGAGATTGAGGAAGAGGAACGTCAGAAGAGTACGGAAGTAGAAAAAGCTCCTGAAGGTGTACCGGTTCTTACTCTGTTTGATCTGTATGAAAGTGCAAGAACAGATATAGAGTCTCCACGTGAAATGGACGGTCAGACTGTGTACTTTGATGATGAGCATCATCCCATTTCTGTTATGGTAGAGGATGAAGATTATAATCTTCCGGATAAAGCTATACAGGCATGGGCTGAAGAAGTGGAACGATTCAATCAGGAAATAAAGGCTTCTACTCCTAAAGTTACTCCGGCTCCATCTGAAAAGAAACATACTGGCAAACAGCAAACGGCCAAACAGAAAGTCGGACAAATCAAAGGAAACAACCGTTCAGGCAGAACAAAGAAAGTTCAGATTAACAACGTGCAACTTGACTTGTTTTCTGAATTGCTTATAGATGATGGCAAGCGTAACATCATACCACCAAAGGTAGAGTCGAAACCGATAATAGATACTACTCCACGACCTTATACCACAATGATGTCTTCGCATCTGAAGGACGGTTCTATAGTAAGGCAAGGTACACAGCTTGGATTTCTGTCGAATACTTCCTTTGGTAATCCGACTTTCAATCCGCTTGATCTTCCAATCAGTCAATTGACAAAATTAGGCAAGTACATTGATTTAAGGGATTGCTATCATCGTTTGTATGACAACGAGAGTGAGACAAGAACAGAAGACAAGGAGGAACGCAGTAAACTGAACCGGCTTTATGATGATTTTGTAGGTTTCTATGGCTTTCTGAATACAAAAAAGAATTTGGATGTGCTGAAAATGGATCCTGGTTCTACTGAGATACTTTTTCTTGAACGTTCACGTGAAGGACAGTTTATAAAAGCTGATATTTTCGACCATCCTGTTTCGTTTCAAGTGAATGAAGTCAAGACTGTTACGACTTCACTTGAAGGACTTGCTGCTTCTTTGAACAAGTATGGTGATGTGAATTTGCCTTATATATGTTCGCTTCTTCCTGATAAGGAGGAAGATGAGATAATTTCCGATTTGGACGGACGAATCTATTATAATCCTCTTGAAGGAGGTTATGAGATTGCAGACAGATTCATATCCGGCAATGTAGTGGAAAAGGCTGAGCAGTTGGAGTGGTGGCTTGAGAATCATCCAGGAAATGAAGAGGCAAAGAAGAGTCTTGAAGCATTGAAGGCTGCTGTACCTACGCCAATATCTTTCGGAGAGCTTGATTTTAATTTCGGTGAAAGATGGATTCCGGCGAAGGTATATGAAAAGTTTGCGTGTGAGTTTTTTGAAACAGACGTAAGTGTGCGCTTTGCTGCAAGTGCAGATGAATATTCAGTGAAGTGCAGCAGTAAAAATGGTAATATCAATCATAAGTATGCCGTAAAGGGCGAGTTCAAGACTTATGACGGTATTAATCTGATGAAACATGCCTTGCATAATACGATACCGGACATAACAAAAAGCAAGACGGTTGTTGATTATAATGGCAATGAAACAGAAATTAAGGTAAGGGATGGTGCAGCCATTCAGTTGGCCAATACAAAGATTGAAGAAATCCGGAATGGGTTTACAGATTGGCTACAGTCGCAGCCGGATGGATTCAAGAACAAGTTGGCAGAAAAATACAACAGGTTGTTTAACTGTTTTGTACGTCCTAATTATGATGGAAGTCATCAGGAGTTTCCGCAGCTTGATTTGAAAGGTTTGGGCTTTCCTGATTTGTATAAGAGTCAGAAAGATGCTATCTGGATGCTGAAGGTGAATAATGGTGGTATATGTGACCATCAGGTGGGAGCCGGAAAGACTCTTATCATGTGTTGTGCTGCATATGAGATGAAACGTCTTGGTATTGTAAACAAGCCTATGATTATCGGACTGAAGGCAAATGTGTTTGATATTGCAAATACTTTCAGAAAGGCTTATCCCAATGCCAGAGTACTATATCCCGGAAAGAATGATTTTACACCGCAGAACAGGCAGCGTATCTTTAATGACATAAAGAACAATGACTGGGATTGTATTATCCTTACGCATGAGCAGTTTGGAATGATACCTCAGTCTTTGGATATTCAGCAGGCAATTCTTCAGAAGGAACTTGACAGTGTGGAAGAAAACCTGCAGGTTCTTATCGAGCAGGGTAAGGAGGTTTCACGTGCCATGCTGAAAGGTGTGGAGAAGAGAAAGATGAATCTTGAAGCTAAATTGAAAAGTATTGCAGACGATATAGCTTCAAGAAAGGATGATGTGGTGGATTTCAAACGAATGGGTATAGATCATCTGTTTGTAGATGAAAGCCATAAATTTAAAAATCTGATGTTCAACACACGTCATGACCGTGTAGCCGGACTTGGAAACTCCAATGGAAGTTTGAGGGCACTTAATATGCTGTTTGCTATCCGTACAATTCAGGAGAGGACCGGAAAAGATCTTGGTGCTACTTTCCTGAGTGGTACAACTATCAGCAATTCACTCACGGAACTTTATCTGCTGTTCAAATATCTAAGACCTCAGGCACTTGAAAAGCAGAATATAAACAGTTTTGATGCTTGGGCAGCTGTGTTTGCGAAGAAGACTACTGACTATGAGTTTTCTGTAACTAATGAAATTGTGCAGAAGGAACGATTCCGTCACTTTATCAAAGTTCCGGAACTGGCTGCTTTCTATGCTGAAATCTGCGACTATCGTACAGCGAAGGATATAGGTATAGACCGTCCGGAGAAGAATGAGATTCTTCATAATATTCCACCTACACCAGTTCAGGAGGAATTTATAAAAAAACTGGTGGAGTTTGCCCGTATAGGTGATGCTACTTTGTTGGGCAGAGAGCCATTGTCACAAAAAGAAGAGAATGCAAAGATGCTTATTGCAACTGACTATGCACGAAAGATGTCACTTGATATGCGAATGATAGATCCGTCATATGAGGATCATGTGGACAATAAAGCTTCTCATTGTGCTAAAATGATTTCGGAATATTACAAGAAATTTGATTTTGTAAAGGGTACACAGTTCGTATTTTCCGATCTTGGTACTTATAAGCCTGGAGAATGGAGTGTATATTCTGAAATCAAACGTAAACTGGTGGAAGATTATGGTATCCCTTCCTCGGAGGTTCGTTTTATTCAGGAATGTAAGACTGAACAGGCTAAAAAAGCAATGATAGAGGGAATGAATAAAGGAACTATCAGAGTGTTGTTCGGCTCAACAGAAATGTTGGGTACCGGAGTTAACGCACAGGAACGTGCGGTTGCGGTGCATCATCTTGACACGCCTTGGGTTCCTTCTGCTTTGGAGCAACGTGATGGCCGTGCTGTTCGTAAAGGCAACTGGGTAGCCAAACAACATGCTGACAATAAAGTTGATGTGATTGTATATGCTGTAGAGAAGTCTCTTGATTCATATAAGTTCAATCTGTTACATAACAAGCAGTTATTTATTAATCAGCTAAAGACTAACAGCTTGGGTAAAAGAACCATTGATGAAGGAGGAATGGATGAGCAGAATGGACTTAACTTCAGTGAATATGTGGCTATTCTTTCTGGCAACACGGATTTGTTGGAGAAAGCCAAGTTGGAAAAGAAGATTACGGCACTTGAAAGTGAACGTAAGAGCTTTGCCAAGGAACGTGATGAAGCAAAATTCCGTTTGAATACTATTGACAAATCTATTGACTTTCATACAAGGCAAGCGAATGAAGCTAAAGCAGATATGGAGCAGTTTAACCGTCTTGCACGTAAAGATAGTGACGGTAATTTGCTTAATGACTTAAAGTTGAATGGAATAGAAAGTCAGGATGTCAAAGTCCTTGCAGCAAAGCTACAGGAGATTTCTAATAAAGCCAGAACCAATGGTGAATACCATCAGATAGGTGAGATTTATGGCTTTCAGGTGGTAGTAAAGAGTGAAGCATCCCAAAAGGATATGTTCGATTTTGTGGATAACCGTTTTATGGTTAAGGGTATGGGAAACATATACTATACTCATAATAACGGTCATTTGGCAAATGATCCCAAATTGGCTTGCATGAACTTTCTGTCCGCTTTGGAAAAAATTCCCAAGGTAATAGAAAACCATGAACGTGAGCTTGAAAAAGTAAAACGTGACGTTGAGACTTATAAAGCCATAGCTTCAGGTGAATGGAAAAAGGAAGGTGAGCTTAGAAAACTGAAATCTGAACTTTCCGAATTGGACCGCAAAATCAGTCTTACTATTAATAAGAATAAGGATGATGGTGATAAGGAACAGGGGGTTAAGGCTGATACTTCAGGAGAGGTTCATAATAGGATTGATAAGGGAAATGATGGGGTTAAGGTGAAATTGAGATAATACATACATAAGAAAGGAGCAAAATTACAATATCTGTTCCTTTCTTATGTAATAAATAGTGGCTAATTTGTAGGCTAATTAGTGACTAATATTTTTGTCTTTTTACTTTAAGGTAAGCCAAAATGAAACAAAAATACATAAACTCTATGCTTAAAAGATTTTGAAAATCCCAAGGTGTCATGGAACTTATTTTATCATCATAACCATCAGTGCCACCTGTCGTTATACATATTGTATAACTAACAAAAATTACAAATCCACCCATAATGAATCTTGATAATTTATATGCAGACTCTTTTTTGCAAAAAAATCTGACAAACAATTCAATTACCACCTGAGATATGAATATACTTATTAATAATCCAATTGTTTGGATTTTTGATAAAGATTTAAGATATATATCAATTCCATTAATCATATTATTCATAATAAGAATAACATAACAATTAATAGTAAATATGATACCCAACATAATAATGTCTTCCATTAAATCATTTCTAATACTTCTCATTTGAATAATTAGGTATAACTTTTATTTTACACTTAAAATTTAATAATAGTATTGGATTTTAGTGTCTCTTATAAGTATTTATAAATAAAATTATATTGTAGACTATTACGGTTTTTATTGTTGAGATATTCTATTTTTTTATTACAAAGCTTTTTATTTAATGTATTTATGCAACTGTTAGTTATATGTTTTATACGAAAAATTTTTTTTATTTGATTATCATCTATCATAACATTTTTCCCATTATATAGTTTAATAAAAGAACATATTTTATAGCGCTTTTGATGATAATCAATTCTATATACAGTTCTGTAGACAAATTTTACTTTTCCTCTCATCCTATAATTAATATAATTAATGAAACTACGCAAAAACACTTATATATAAAATGTCCAATTTAAAGGCTTGTTTATTCCATGGTAATTATTATAAAAAATAACTTGACCTTTTTGGGTGTTATTTAAGTGTCTTATTATCTTTTTCTTTAAAGTTGTCTTCCCAAAATATTTTTTTAATATGTCAGTCAGATCTACTAATTCACCATTTTCAAGTTCTGCAACTGTATGAAAACCTATTGTAGGCACATTCTCTTTCTGTTTTAATATAAAAATACCGTTTTTAATATTTTTGATAACTCCTTCCATCTATTAATGTTTTTAATTATAAATTTATAAACGCTTGTATTGATTATATCCTACATGCCCTATGAAAGCTAAAAATCCAGACAGACATGCAATTTTAAACGTTTTTTTTACTACATTTTTATTAATCTCACCTTCTTTTTTTGCATTATAGTATAATGAGAGTAAGCCTGTTACTGCAAATGCCATAAGTCCTGTTGGTAACGCTTGCTCTGCATCAAAAAACAAACTCTCTTTAGTTCCAAATCTACAAACATTATCAGCCTCGGAATAGGTAATACAACTAGCGATGACTCTTTCTGATGTACCAGCAGGAACTTTACCTTCTGATTCCATTTGTATTAGTATTTTCTTTAAATCAGATTCAATCTCTGGATTTACATATAATAGTTGACCTTGGTATCCATTTCTTTTTGCAATACATTTGGCTGCATATTTTGCTTTTTTACAGCATTTATATTGGATTTGAAATGAGTTCCCATTCTTATCGATTATTATAGCGTCAGGGCCACCTTTAGTATGTTTTTTCCCGATTTTAGAATCAACTTTATAACCAGCTTTTTTGAATGCATTATTGTTTAAATCTTCAAATGAATAACCCTGTCCAGTTCTATAAGAATAACGTTCGTTTTTATCATTGTAATTATTTAAATTTAACTCTTTATTGCTGTAATATGCTATTACGCCACCAGTAAAACCTCCTGGAAGCAAAGGAACGGCATATCTCATACTTCTCAGGAAATAATAGTCTTCACTGGATATTTTTATTATTTCCCCTTTTGAAAGTTTATAATACTGATTTATAATTAACTTATCAATATCAGAAGTCGTTACGCTTCTGCAAATAAGTTCTTTACGAATAATATCCTTATGTTCTTCTGTATAAAAAAATATATAAATCATAATTGTTATTTTTAAATTTAGTTTCTTGCTAAAATGATATTTGACAGTTAATATTTTAAAAACTCAAAATGTATATTATAAGTTCAAACATATACTGTTTTGCTTGCAAAAGTAGATTTATGAGTATATATACTAAAATTATTTTGTATCTTTATCATAAATAAGTAACTATCATGTAAATATTTACTTGATGCTATATATAAAACCTCGATAATGCCAAAAGTATGACAGATAAAGAAAAACTTAATTGTATTTTACGCTTACGTCTTTTTTACTCGACTGAAGAAGAATATTCTGAACTAATAGGGTATAAACTAGAAGGAAATCGTTTTAATAAGTTTAAGCTGTTTAAATGTGAAGCATATTATAGTAAATTTGCAGAAATGTGCGGAATCTATACAAGTGGTAAAATAAATTTAACAGAATTGCTTTTACAATATAGAGCAACCTCTAAATTCTTTAAGAATTATATTGAAAAAACAAAAAATGAGCATAATAGAAACCTTATTATACTCATATTAAACTATTTATATTTAGATGTAACGCCAGATAAAAATAGCTATAATAAAAAAGAAATAGAATTATATAATCTATATATTAAAAAAGATCAAGAAGAAAAGATGAATGTATGTATTTTAATATTAATTATTAATGGACTTATTCCTACATTCAATAAAAAGAACAATCAAAACATAACCGACATTTTAAATGATTTTAAGAAACTATATAGCATTTTACTTGGTTTATTTGATACCTATAAAGAAAATGCAATTATTGCATTCGATGAATTACCTACTTTAAAATTAATATATAAATGCATAAATGGTGATTTAGGTAATTGTAAATATTTAAATCGTATTAGAATGATTTTTTTTACTGATGTAGTAATTAATGAGATCTTTTCACTTCTTATTCCTACTAAATTTAAGGATGAGATTCAACAGGTAAAACCTACTGTTTTAAACTTTCCAAGTTTATGGCATTTTGATGATGAGCCTGAAAATATATTTTGGAACTTATCTTCAACAAATAGTAATGGGTATTATACGCTAACATATTATAATATTGATTACAAATCAAGAGAAATAGAAGTTATTCCGTATAATATATTTTTTACTGGAACTAGTGTGCAGAATATTTATGTTGCAACTATAAATACACCAGCATATATTTATAACTTATTGTTAAAGAGACAACAGCCTAATGATTCTGTATTTGTCACTCCTGTAGAAATAATAAATGAAAATCGTTGTAATAAAATTAAAGAAATTATTTTTATAAATGAATCACCCCATAAAAAGGGGAGATCTATACTAAAAGCTATAAACAATGATGAAGAATTTGCTTTTTATAATAGTTTTAATGTCCTTAACTTAAAATCTAATAATAAAGATTTTAAATATATTTGTCATTCTAGTGTATGTGTTAAAGATATTTTTGAATTAGAAGTAGCAATTAGCGCAAATGCAATTTTTTTGAAAGGTAATGATGGCATTTACAAACTAAATAAAATTGATGAGAATGGAAATGAAATACTTTCGGGGATAAACACTTTAACTAATAATGATATTTATTATTATATAGAACTAGTTGATAATGAAAAGTTATTACGCTTTATTTATTTTGATTCCATAGCTCAAAGTTTGAATGTAGATGAGCTAAATGAACGAAAATATTTTTCTAAAATATCATGTCATGATGAATTATTTTAATGTAATTTTTTATTTATAACAATTTGTTTAGCTTGAATTTCTTATATGAAGTGGTGGGTGAAATCTTTGGTATTTGTAAAGTAATCTTTAAGGATCTTTTCAAAAATCGGTATATACTTTCGTGGAGTCAATGGACTTTTTGAAAAAGCATAAATCAAATTTATGTATTCTTCATCCGAGAGAACTCCTACAACCTCGGCAGACTCAAATGACTTTAGAAGATTTTCCTGTTCACCTTCTCGGAAACAATAATCAAATGGGATGTTAGTTACCAGTGGAAAAGAGAAGTCTTCGTCAGAATCATATTTCTTTCCAATGCACCTGTTGGCCTCAAATACGTATGATACAATATCCTTTCCTCTGTAGTTCTTGCCGTGTTTTGGTGATAAGCTACCGGAACGTTTTCTCGAAGTAGGAAATACGGCAACAACATTCAGTGTCTCACTTCTATAGAGGGAAATCAGATACTTGTTTTTGGGTGGATTTGTAAAGGTGCAAAAACCGTAGATAATATTCTTCGCCCTTAACATACCGATGTCGCATTACAGAACTGCATATATTCCAGTGCATCCTCAAAAACTTCTTCTTTTTCTTCGTCACCTTCAATAAGACGGTTCAGATGAATTTCACAGTCAGAACGACCTGAATCAGAAAAAGTAAGATTGTTTTCATTCACTACTTTACTCCACAGGGTATCATCAAGATGGGTAATGTCTGTAAGCTCATCTGCTGACATGGATCCGTATGTAGAAATGATTTTATCAATCATATCCATTTCATACTGGCTGTAGAGGTTTAGCTTTTCTTGTGTGATAATACCACTAACCGGAGATACTTCACATTTGTCTTCGTTGTTACGATGGCATTGTACATACTCTGAAAATGATCCGTTCTTTACATCATATACTTCAGGTGCAACAGGGCCTTTTTTCCATGCAAAGTAACTGAACCAGGTTAGAGGGAATCCTCTTTCGATAGTGAATTTTTCGTCTGTAAGATACACCAGCTTCAATAGCTTCCTAAGGGTTATGTTAGGAATTCTTTCTGCGAGGTATGCTAATAAAACCCCATTCTTTTCTTTATTTACTGTATATCCAAAGCTCATAATGCTGTTTTTAAAGTTGTAATATTCTAATAAATAACTGTTTGAAGATATTATTAGCGTTTGCAAAATTACAATTATTATCGTATTTCGCAAAACGTTAATACTTATATTCTTATCGTCTTTCCTTTTGATGTGCAAGAACGTCTTTTGCATAAAACAATCGTCTGCCACCAATCTTTACCGAGGTTACTTTTCTTTCGTAAGCCCAGCGGTAAACGGACTTGGGAGCAATCTTGACTATTTTGGAAACATCTACCACATCGAGAAGAGTGTCCGGACCAACCAGCAGTTGGCTCTTCTCCAGATTGATCAATGTAGTTTCTATGGCTTTAAGGCGGGTAAGGATTTCTTTTATCCATACATCCATTTCTTCATCATTATTCATAGGCTGATATTCCCGATTATATAATAGTTACTGGAATCTTGCAACAACATTTCGTTTTCTTTCATGTATCGGATATAGCTTTTGGCTGTACGTTCTTTTACGTCAAGCATTTCCATTATTAATTCTGTCAAGTCATTGTAAGATACCTTTTTTCGTGACTTGAATATCTCTTTGGTAATATTGGAGAGTTCTGTACGTTTTCGCTTTTCCTTATCTTCAATGGATTTTTCTCCGGCATAGACGTGCATATCCTTTGTTTTGTCCCAGGTAAAGAGTAACATGGGAACATCAAGAGGGCTGCCATCCCTTACTTTGATAGCTTTTACAACTGAGTATGCCGGATTTTCATCTTTCTCAATGGAGAGGATAGCTGCAGCTTTTCTTTGCAGTTCTGAACCGATATGGCCTCTAAGTTTGATACCATTGGGTACGAAATGCAGAACACATATTATACATGTTTTGTATATGCCTGCAAGTCTGTATAGTTCGTCAACAATGGCTATACTTTCTGTTTCATCATTTGCAGAGCGTATTAAGTCTGCTATTCCGTCTATAACGACAAGGTGTATTCCTCCCTGACGGTGATAATACAGGTCCATGCTGTCCCTTATAATCTGTAGCCTTTCTTTCCTGGACATGGATGCCAGATAAAATGTATGATATGTCTCCGGAACAGAATCAATTCCGACTCGTTTTAATGTCTTTGAAAGATTCTTGTAAAGCTGATACTCTGATTGTTCTGTGTCATAATGAAGTATCGCCTTTTGATTATAGTTTGGACAGATATCCAGTCCTAATGTATCAACAGAAGAATCAGTTGTTTCATCTATCAATGTTCCGGCTATGATGGCTGAAATAAAGTTGCTTTTACCAGTGCCTTCACCTCCGGTTATACAAAACAGATTATCGTATGTTCCTAATGGTACATCATTGACTGATACAACAGTTTTAGAAATTTCAGGTGGATTGTTATAGTCCATTTCGCATGATTTGAGTAACATGAGTGTATGAGAATATAGTTTTTCCAATGAATTTGTGATAAGTTCCCGTAAATCTGATGCACTTTTACCAAGGGCAAAGAAATCCGATATATCCTTTTCCTTTTTGCTTCCTGACAATGGCAATTCCAGACGTATGACATTGTGGTCTGACAAGGCATTATAATGGCGTAGAGATTCTCTTTTACCGGTCTCATCAGAATCGTATAAAATGATGATGTGTCTGAATTTCCTTTCAAGCATTTCTATCATGGTTGTTGGAATAGATGCTGTTTCACTGTTGAAGCAGACAGCAAAAAATCCTTTTGAATAGAGTGCATTTGTTCCGGGTACATCGTCCGACCTGAACGTATACGATGCCGTGTATTATGCAGGCGACTGCAACGCTGGCAGTAAGACGATCGCCATCAATCTGCCGAACGATGAAAGAGTACACGCACTGAAAGGTACCCGTCGTCTGCAACTGAGAAACTCCATGAAAGCAAAGTTTGATAAAATCCTTATGCCTATCGGACAACTTATCGTAACACCCGGACAGCAGAAATACCTTAACTTCGACGCATTCTTCTGGAATGTTACTTTCCACGAAGTAGCGCACGGGCTGGGTGTTAAGCAGACTATTAACACCAACGAAAGTGTGGATGTCGTGATGGGAACCGAAAAGCCTTCATGGGAAGAAGCTAAAGCAGATATCTTAGGTCTGTTCATGGTAACCAAACTTATCGAAATGGGCGAAATCACCAATATTACAGCCGAAGATGCTATCGCTACCTATATTGCAGGCATCTTGCGTTCCGTAAGATTTGGAGCAGCTTCATCGCACGGAAAAGCCAACATGATGTGCTTCAACTATATGGAAAAAGCAGGAGCCTTCTCACGTGACGCCAAAGGTCAGTATGTAATAGATTTCGGAAAAGCAAAAGAAGCCATGAACGGCTGGGCTGCGCTAATCCTCCAAACACAGGGAGACGGAAACGTAGAGTTCGCTACGAAGTACAGAGCCGAAAACGGTGGAATCACTCCTGCACTTCAGGCAGACCTCGACAAAATCAATGGTGCAGGCATACCGCGTGATATTACATTTATTCAGGGAGCAGATATTCTTTTGGGAGAAACAAAATAATTAATAAACAAATTATCGAAAAGGTCTATCAAACCGATAATGACACTCTAAGTTATAGGCCATAACTGATAAACGTGAAAAGAGCCGTATCATTACTGTGGTGCACTTCACTTCATCACAAGTAATAATACGGCTCTTTATCTCTACATAAAAAATCAGAACCAACATTGAATATCAACAAATAATTGTACTTTTGACTAATAAGGGAATTGATTATACAAAACCTACATGACTGATAAATAACACAAGCTATGGAAACCAAAAGACTAATACTGCGTCGATGGAACGAAAATGATGCAGAAGCACTTTACAAATATGCTCAAAACCCGAATATCGGTCCTATAGCAGGATGGCCGCCACACACATCTGTGGAAGATAGCAGAAATGTTATCCGCAACATTCTCTCTGCCCCTGAAACATACGCTGTGGTATTGAAAGAAACCCAAGAACCCATAGGAAGTGTGGGTATCATGTTTGGCGACAGTGTACACAGTGCAGACATGCAGGAAGGCGATGCAGAAATAGGTTATTGGATAGGAGTTCCTTATTGGGGAAAAGGTCTGATACCGGAAGCCGTACATCGCCTGTTAGAACATTGTTTTGAAGACTTGGGAATTAAAAGAGTATGGTGCGGATATTACGATGGGAATTTCAAATCGCGCCGGGTAATGGACAAATGCGGGTTTAAATTCCATCATACAGAACAAGGAAAACCATCCCCATTAGGAGATGTACGGACAGAACATTTCACACTCTTGACTATAGACGAGTGGAGAAACAGAAAGACATGTGAATAAAAACGACTTCCAGAATTACTGAATCTTCGTTTTATCAGGCCTAATATAAATAAGATATCCAATATATCCTTGTATACAACTGACACATACGCTGGTAATCCCAATTATCAAGTCATCAGACAGATTAAATAATCTCAATACATAAGAAAACAATACATAAATTACAGCACCAGCTAACACAAAAAGAATGAATTTCAGCATATTACAGATTATTGCTTAATAATAAATCCAACAAATGCATGAATTACAGCGAGCTGTTACAGCACATACTGCGCCAGTACTCGCTGTATCTCTATAATGTTCGAATCCTTACCAAAGTTCTGTTCCAGAGGTTCTTCACATCCCCTTATCCAGATTTTCATTTCGGCATCCATATCAAATGTACCGGCAGTTTCTATCGAAAAACGTTCTATGGAACGATAGGGTACAGACAAATATTCTCTTTTCTTACCCGTCACTCCCTGAACATCCTGAATGATCAGACGCTTATTGGTAAATACCCACTTGTCCCTTATCAGCTTATAAGCCCTTTCAATACGTTCTCCCTCACAAAGCAATGCGCCAAACTCTTTTTGTAAACTGGCAATATCCATTTCGGAAACATTTCCGAAAATAGTATTCATGATTCCCATATTAATTTTTATTTTTTGTTTTCAAATCTTATTCAGTCGAAAGATAAACAGAAAAAAGCAGACAACCAACAGTTTTCAGCTTGTTTTATTCGTCATCGCTTCATCAGTATATCATAAAAGGTCTTGGGTAGGATGATGTTCGGCACGTCGAGTGCATCGGTAAACAGTGGGGCGATTTCTCTGTCTTTGAATCCTGCTATTCCACAGCCTATCCGAGTTACCCAGAACTTATTTTCCGGATGTACTTTGGCATATGCTACAAAATCTTTTACATAGGGACGGATGGTTTCTGCTCCTCCCTGCATGGTAGGTATGGCATAACATTGTCCGGTCATTCCAACGCCTGTCCCCCACTTCGCACCGAATCGTTCATAAGCCAGTCGTGCTGCTCCACCACCGTGATGTCCTGCCAGATTAGAACCGAAGACAAATACCTCACCCGGTTTCAGCGAGGAAATCCGGTCGGGGGTATATTCTCTGTTTTTTGCCGGAGTGTATCCAGCTATATATTTTGCGTAACATGAGGCATAAGCTCCGTCTGCCAACTGCTTCAGCAGACTGAGAAATTCTTCAGGTAATAAAGAAAGTACTTTGTCCGCTATAAACGAGGGAATTTCCTGATAGTATGCTTCGGCCACTGCCCCCGTGATGCAGGCAAGTGTATCGCTGTCACCGCCCATGGAAACTGCCATGCGGAGGGCACTCTCCATGTCCTTGCTTTCGAGAAAAGCAATCAGTGCCTGCGGAACCGTGCCTTGGCAACTCGAGTCCCAACGGTAGGTTTGATGCAAATGTTCCCAGCTTTCATTCAGGTTGTAACCGAAGCGTTTTTCGATATATTGTTTGATTTCTGCTTTTCCGCTGCCGGTACGCGCCAGATAGATGACTGCCGCTACTGCCTGCGCACCTTTTATTCCCTCGGGATGATTGTGTGTGATAGAAGCCGAAATGCCGGTCACTCTCTCGGTTTCTTCTAACGTATCAAACAGCCAGCCTATGGATGAGACTCGCATGGCAGAGCCGTTTCCCCAGGAATTGTAAGGACACCGACGTACTGCCGGCTTTCCGGTTGTGTCGTCTGTCAGGCTTTGAGGATAAAAAAGCCACAGACGGAACTTACCTCCGTAACCACCCATCGGACAAGGATAAGCGTTGGCTACTTTTACCATACACTCTTCCAGTAGCTGATGCGGGTAAGCCGTTTCGCCTGCCGCCTTGCACTTCATCGCCCAATCGGCAACTGCCATGGTCATAACGGTATCATCTGTATAATTACTGGAAGAAGAAAACATCGGAAAATTGTAATCGCGGGTATTGTGAAACTCGTACACGGAACCCACTACATCACCTATAACTGCACCTAACATAGCATGATATTTTAAAGATTATACAAATGTAAAGAATTTTTCTTCCAGTCAGACAAATAATACGCACTATTTATCACGAGATATTGCCAAGAAAGGTTCTCACACTATTTATAATTCTTAAAATTTATGTTAATATCACATTTCAGGTATCTACTCAGACGCGATATTGCTTTACTTTGTACTTCAAACAAGAGTGCACTTAAACAAGATCCGAACGCCTGCCATATCCAGACAGACTCAGGATGTAATCACTAAATTGAAAAGAATGGACTTAACAAACAAACTCTATAAGGTATTTTTAATTGCAGGAAGTGAACCGCTGGGCACGGCGGGCATGCAGGCCGATATCAAATCCATATCGGCATGTGGAGGATATGCTGCCGGAGCAATTACCTGCATAGTCGATGAAGATACAATAAAGGTAAAAAGTATTCAGACCATCCCTGTTGAGATGGTTGTCAGCCAGACTTATTCGTTTCTGGAAGACGTAGGGGCCGACTGCATCAAGACGGGTATGCTATACTCTCAGGAGTTGGTAACGGCTATCGGGGATGTGGTGAAAAAACAGTCTATACCGATCGTGGTAGACCCCGTGATGGTTTCTTCTGCCGGCGACAAGCTGTTGCAGGACGATGCAATCCAGGCCTACAAGGATTGTCTTTTCCCCTATTCTACCATCATCACGCCCAACCGGAGAGAAGCCGACCTGCTACTGGGAAAGAGCCTGACCAAAGATAACATGAAGGAGTATATTCCCGAACTAAGCAAGTGGGGAAACTGTGTCATCGTCAAATCCATAGAAGACGGAGATTACCTGATTGATGTATTTTACAACCCGATCAGCAAGTGCTTCAAGCTGTACAAGAAGGCACGCATACAAACCAAGAACGTAAACGGCACGGGAGATACGTTTGCTTCTTCCATCGCAACTTATCTGGCAAGGGGATACGACATGAATACGGCTGTCGACAAGGCAGAGAATTTCATCTACAATGCGATTCTCTACGGATCGAATGTCAAGTTCGGCTCCGGATATGGTCCGGTCTATCCGTTTTACGAAAATTTAAGCAACTTCCTGAAAGAAGATATCCAGTATGCAGCAGCCATACAGGTAGAACAATATATTCTCTGAAAGACAGCAAAGCAGACAAAAAATATTCGCATAAAAATTATAATACCCCTTACTTTTCAACTATTTTCAAAAGTAAGGGGTATTTTTTATCTAGCCTGATTTATTTCAAAAGGACTTCTTCGATTCCTTTCTCCAAGACTTCCTGTGGCAAAGCACCTTGTGAAACTTGTGGCGTATCTCCCAATGGGATGAATACGAGAGTAGGCAGACTTGTAATGCCGAAGGCTGCTGCAAGCTCACGCTCCTTATCGGTATTGACCTTATAAATTACAATCTTATCCTTATATTTTTCTGCCAGCTTCTCCAGTACGGGGGACAGCCTGCGGCAAGGTCCGCACCAGTCGGCGTAAAAATCGATGATGGCTGGTTTGCTTCCCTCATAAACCCATTTGTCTGGATTCTTCTTATAGTCGTATACCTTTTCTATAAACTCCGACTGGTTGATGTGAATAACTTTACCTGTCTGTCCGTAAACCAGACTGCCTGTCATAAAAACAGATACAATCAGCAATAATATCTTTTTCATATCAATTTTCTTTTATGGAACATTTATTTACCACTCAACAGTACATTCTGAATAGCTTCTACCAGTGTTTTCTTAGGAAGTGCTCCCTGTGCCATCTGCGGTGCATCCGTCAACGGGACGAAAAGCAAGGTAGGTACGCTTCTGATTCTGAAAAGAGCTGCAAGTTCTTCTTCCTCGTCTACATTCACTTTGTATACATCAATCTGACCGTCGTATTCTTCGGCTACTTCATCCAATATGGGAGCCAGCATCTTGCATGGACCGCACCAGGTAGCGTAGAAATCGATTATTGCGGGACGTTCACCCAAAAACTTCCATTCGGGATTTACTTCATAGTTTGCTACTTTATTCAGGAAATCGGCTTTTGTAAGGTTTACTGCTTTCATATTCTTTTATCTTTATGGTTTATACTTTACTATCGGAACAAATTCTTCTCATTTTCAATGATCAGGTATTTGTTTCTGATGCAAAAATACAATCTGCCTGAAAGGTTTACAACAGCTTTTTTCTATCTTTGTATAGATAAAATCTATTGATGTATGACTTTACAGCAAATGGAATATATAGTAGCGCTGGACAGGTATCGTCACTTTGTGCTGGCTGCCGAGGCTTGTGGTGTGACTCAGCCTACTCTGAGTGCCATGATTCAGAAACTGGAAGAAGAGTTGGATGTGAAAATATTCAGCAGGGACCGGAAGAATATTTCTCCTACTGCCATCGGAGAAAAAATAATAAGGCAGGCAAGAATAGCCTTGAACGAAACCCAGAGAATCAGAGAGGTGGTAGCTGATGAAAGCAGCAGTATGAACGGCAGTCTGCGTATCGGCATCCTGCCAACCATCGCTCCCTATCTTGTTCCCGACTTTATCTATCATTTCAGAAATACATATCCCAATGTGAATCTTTCCATCGACGAAAAGGAGAACAAATCGCTGGTTCAGGATCTCAGATTCGGGAATCTGGACATTGCCATCACCACGCCTCCCGAAGCGCAGGCCAACATTCTGGAGATTCCGGTATATGTGGAAAAGTTTGTTGCCTACTTCTCGGAAAGATGCAGTAAAGCACGGCAGATAATCGCAAACGGCAATCTGCCACCGGAACACATGTGGATTCTGAAAGAGGGACACTGCCTTCCCAACAGTGGCATAAATTTCTGTAAAAACAAAGATATAGGTAACCATATCTATGAGGCGGGAAGTATTGATACGCTCATAAAAATAGTAGATAAAAACGGTGGATACACCATTATTCCGGAACTGCATATCAGTACATTGAGTGAAGAACAGAAAAAGAACATACAGACTCTCGATGTCAATCCGCCTGCACAAAGAAATGTCTCGATTCTTATAAAGGACGATTTTATAAGGGAGAGGATGGTAAATGCCGTACTCGACACCATAAAGGCAATCATACCTGCACACATGATGGATGAACGTTTCAACAGGCTTTCCATCAAACTGAGATAAACAGTCCGTTCCGCAGGGGTGTCGTACTATTATCCAATAATGTCTGTAGCCAGTCCATAATGAAATCAGTTTATCATTTCATTAATTTTATCCACTAATCCTTTCTTAAATTCTCCCGGAGATTTACGGGCATTCGAAAAAGCAAAATCAGTCATGTTTTCGGCTTTTTCCTGTCCGTTTTTATGACTGACAATATAAAGAGAAGACCATGTTACCTGATATTTCTCGGCTATTGCCTCATTTTCCGGTTTCGAGATGTCTATAATTCTGAAACTCAATGTACCGTCTGCCAGTCTGTCTGCAAAAGCACTGTCAATTGCTGCCCTTGCATTTTTTTCGATTGCAATACAGGTAGCACAGCGTTGCTTGCTGTGGAAACAAAGAACTTCTACACCATCCGAACGAACTGCCGTTTCTTTTTCTGCCGGCAAAACGGTTCCTTCAGTCTTGGATTTCATCCCGCAAGCAACAAAAACAAAGCATGCAGCTAATAAAAATAAAATCTTTTTCATATTTACATATACTTAAAGTTAGTCTTTCGTAGAATAACGAACAATAAATAGAAAAAAAGAGCCGCTTAGCCGCAACAGCTCTCTTTCTTGCACACCTGTTGTCCGAAGAAACCGGCAAACATTTTCTGCGCCAGTGCCCAGTTCTCCTTATTAATGCAATATTTCACTTTAGGAGCCTCTATTTCTCCTTGAATCAGACCTGCTTCTTTCAGTTCCTTGAGATGTTGTGAAACTGTAGCTTTCGCTATAGGCAGTTCTTCGTGAATATCACCAAAAAAACAGGTTTCCTGGCGGAGCAGAAACTGCAAGATGGCCATACGCGCAGGATGTCCCATCGCTTTGGCAAAACGGGCTATCTGTTCTTGTTCGTCTGTATATTTCTTATCAGCCATAGAATATTTATTATTTGTTGTTCGCAAAACAACGAATAAAATAATTATCCTGCAAATTCTTTCTGAATTTTAACTGTAGGGATATTGCACAACGAGTGCTTTACCATTATACTTCTTCCCTCGCATACATGCAGTAAAGAGCATAAAAGTAAACAATAAAATATAGTTTGAAATAAGATATGACTTCCAGAATGAGAAGCTAGAGAAAAGAAAATCAACGGAAGGTTATCCACTTGTTACTCATGAAGTTGATTGCACCGTACACAAAAAGTCCAAGGAACTGAGCAAGATACTCATTACACCCGCAAATTTCGACAAGAAACAAAAGAAACAGGAACTGCGCTGCATACGCTACCGCAAAAGCACAGGCAAAAAACAAGATTTCATGCCAGATGGTATTCTTTTTCCGGTCAGCATCAAAAGGGAAAATCCAGAATTTACACCATATAAAGTTATGAATCTGCGCCACTACATAAGCCACTACATTGGCTATCATGTAATGTTCACCCTCTATATGCATGAGCAATCCTACAATCAGTGCAGTTATCAGGGCGTTCAATGTACCTACTATGGCAAAACGTAGAATACGGACAGACTCTCTCATCAAAAATAATCGGGAAAAGGCATAAAAGATTTCGAGGCAAAGCAAGTACAGTCGTCGCGACTATCTTGCCTTGCTCGAAATTATAATATCTGAAAATAACTTTATTTTATTCTTTTATTTCAACTTTCAAGTTAAGCTCGTCGAGCTGTTTCTGATCGAGATAACCCGGTGCATCCAACATGACATCGCGTCCGGAATTGTTTTTCGGGAAAGCAATACAGTCGCGGATAGAATCGAGTCCGGCAAACAGCGAAACCCAACGATCGAGTCCGTATGCCAAACCACCGTGAGGAGGCGCACCAAACTTAAAGGCGTTCATCAGGAAGCCAAACTGTTCCTGAGCCTTTTCGGGAGTGAATCCCAAAATCTCAAACATCTTGGCCTGAAGCTGTGAATCGTGAATACGGATAGAACCACCACCTACTTCTACTCCATTTACTACCATATCGTAAGCGTCTGCACGGACAGCAGCCGGATTAGTATCAAGCAACGGAATATCTTCGTCCTTCGGATGAGTGAACGGATGGTGCATTGCCATCAATCGGCCTTCTTCTTCGCTCCATTCGAACATCGGGAAGTCTACTACCCACAAGCAAGCAAACTGGTTCTTGTCGCGCAAGCCCAGCTGATTACCCATTTCAAGACGAAGCTCGCACAACTGCTTGCGTGTCTTCATCACATCATCACCGCTAAGAATCAGAATCAGGTCACCCGGTTTAGCACCGAAAGCTTCCTTCATCTGCTGAAGCACTTCCTGACTGTAGAACTTGTCAACGCTTGATTTCACATTACCGTCGGCTTCCACACGTGCATAAACCAATCCTTTCGCACCAATCTGCGGACGTTTTACAAATTCTGTCAGCTGATCGAGCTGCTTACGTGTATAGTGCGCTGCACCTTCGGCACAAATACCGCCGATATAAGCCGCATTATCGAATACAGAGAAACCGTAACCTTTCAGAATATCCATCAGTTCGACAAACTTCATACCGAAACGCAAATCGGGCTTGTCGCTACCATAGTATTTCATGGCATCAGCCCATGGCATGCGGATAAACGGTTCTGTCAGTTCCACGCCACGCAATTCTTTAAACAAATGCTTAGCCATACCCTCGAACATCTGGATAATGTCTTCCTGTTCTACAAAACTCATTTCACAGTCAATCTGTGTAAACTCAGGCTGACGGTCGGCACGAAGGTCTTCATCGCGGAAGCATTTTACAATCTGGAAATAACGGTCGAAACCAGAAACCATAAGTAACTGTTTCAGTGTTTGAGGCGACTGCGGAAGTGCATAGAACTGTCCCGGGTTCATACGAGAAGGAACAACGAAATCGCGTGCACCTTCAGGAGTAGAACCAATCAGCATCGGAGTTTCTACTTCGAGGAATCCCTTGCTGTCGAGATAACGGCGTACTTCCATCGTCATACGATGACGCAATTCCAGATTTTTACGGACTGCCGTACGGCGCAAATCAAGGTAACGGTATTTCATACGGAGGTCATCGCCACCGTCGGTATTGTCTTCGATTGTAAACGGAGGAGTCAGTGCAGTATTCAGCACATTCAGTTCTGAAACAATGATTTCAATATCTCCTGTCGGAAGATTGGCATTCTTGCTTGAGCGTTCGCTAACCTGGCCTTTCACCTGTATGACAAACTCACGGCCCAAATGATTGGCACGTTCGCACAATTCTGCATTCACATCTGTATTGAACACCAACTGAGTGATGCCATAACGGTCGCGGAGATCAACAAATGTCATTCCGCCCATTTTACGTGTACGCTGTACCCATCCGGCAAGTGTCACGTTTTTACCTGCATCGGCAAGTCTTAACTCGCCGCACGTATACGTTCTGAACATATCTTTTTCTATTTATAGACACTTATAATTTGTGACAAAGGTAGCACATGTTTTTGATTTATGCAATAAATTTGCGCCTGCAAAAGAGGGAAAGGGCTGTATGGCCCTTACAAATTAGCAGTAAAAATGAATTTACATTATAACAGAGCAAACGATTTAACCCAAGGTAGCATCATGGGAGCGATGTTGCGCTTTGCCGTTCCGATGATTCTGGGCAATCTGCTGCAGCAGTGCTACAACATAGCCGACACACTGATAGTAGGTCATTATCTGGGGGCAGATGCACTGGCTGCCGTAGGATCGGCTTATACGCTTATGGTATTTATCACATCGGTGTTTATCGGTCTGTGCATGGGCAGCGGCGCTGTCTTTTCGATACAATACGGAGCTAAAGATTATGAAGGTATGAAGCAAAGTCTGGTTTCATCGCTGGTGCTGACAGGAGGTGTCACACTGGTGTTGAACATAATTGCACTGGCTGGGATCCATCCTATCATCCGCCTGCTTCAGACTCCCGCAGAAATAAAAGGCCTGATGTTCGACTATCTGTTCATCATATTCCCGGGCATAGCAAGTACATTCATTTATAATTATTACGCATACCTGCTGCGCGCACTGGGTAATTCAATAGTACCTCTCTATTTTCTGGCAGTTTCTGTAGTATTGAATATTGTGCTCGACTTACTTTTTATTCCGATATTTCATTGGGGAGTATCAGGAGCAGCAGCGGCTACTGTCATTTCGCAAACCATAGCAGCGGCAGGACTTTGTATCTATGCATTGTATCGTTTTCCGATATTCAGACTGAAGCGTAACCAAATCCGCCTGCACCGGAAATCGGTAAAAGAAATTGCTACTTATTCGTCGCTGACGTGTATGCAACAATCCGTTATGAATTTCGGTATTCTGATGGTACAGGGACTGGTTAACAGCTTCGGGACAAGCGTCATGGCAGCTTTTGCTGTTGCGGTAAAAATTGATTCGCTTGCCTACATGCCGGTACAGGATTTCGGAAACGCCTTTTCTACATTTGTAGCACAGAACTTCGGTGCCGGACAAAAAGAACGTATCCGGCGAGGTATCCGCAGTGCTGTCAGTGTTACAACGTGGTTTTGCCTGATAATCTCGGCAGTGGTGTTCATCTTTGCCCGCCCGCTGATGCAGTTCTTTATCGATAACACGGAAACTGAAATTATCAATATTGGAGTCGAATATCTGCGGGTAGAGGGCAGCTTCTACGTAGGTATAGGTTATCTGTTTCTTTTATACGGGTTTTACCGGGCTGTACGCATGCCGGGCATGTCGGTTGTACTGACTGTTTTTTCACTGGGTACACGTGTCGTTCTGGCATATGCACTGGCAGCAATACCAGCCATAGGTGTTCACGGCATCTGGTGGTCGATTCCTATAGGATGGATATTAGCCGACTGCTTTGGTGTTTGGTATTACCATAATGTCAGGCACGGTCTTTGGAGTTCAGGATATGGCTCTGTGCAAGATACTCGGGAGTAGCAGCATAGATATACATCACACTTCCTCCTTTGATGGTATCGATAAGCGGCCGGGAAAGTTTTTGCGGAACGGCAGGACATCCGAAACTTCTTCCTAGCCTACCCCCTGCACGAATGACGGAAGGATCGGCATAGGCAGCTCCATGTACTACGATGGCACGTTCGCGGGCGCGGTCGTTTATACCTTTCTCCAGTCCGTCGAGTATCAACGAATAACCGTTCTTTCCCTGATAGGTAGAAGCCGTAAGATAGAATCCCAATGAACTTTTGTACGAGCCATATTCATTGGAGAAAGACGTTGCATATACTCCTCCGCTATTCTTTCCATGAGCTACTACCGAAGAAAAAAGCATTTTCTTTTCTTTCATATCAAATACATACAGACGCATTTCGGTAGAAGGTTTGGAAAAATCTATCAGAGTCAGTATTTCTTTTTTGCGCTGAGCAATCCGGTAATATCCTGTTACCGCCTGACGAAAAGCGGTGTAATTCACTTCACCCTCCAATTGCATTTCTCTAAAAAGTTCAGCACACCGGTCGGGTTTTGCCATACTTTTAACTTCAGGTACGGCAGATGCTCCCTCACCTAGTCCGGTAAAGGAATACAAAAAAGAAACAAACAGGAAAAATACAGTTAATGATATACGCAGCATGGTCTTTCTTAAAAATAACGGCTGCAAAATTACTCATTTTATCTGTAACTATTTATTATCAGATAGTTAAAAGCAACAAGTTTTATTATTTATTCACTCTATTACGACTATCAGCGTAGCTTCGGCAGGCATATTGTCGAATATAAACTTGGAATGTGAAGTAGCATTACGCACACACATGTGCGAACGGGGAATGGTTCCCAGCGACCAGCTGTATTCTATCATTGCTGTACGGGGTACATTAACGGGCACTCCATGTATATATGCCCCGTTGGTAAACCGTGAGGCATAAGGAGCATATCCGCCCGTAGCTGAACCTCCGTCTTTCAGGAACACCATTTTTGTTTTCTTTTCCTGAAGCAGAAACATTCCCAATGGCGTTTCTTGAGCATAAGGCGGACGATGCACGCCTGTAGTAGCCGGATTCATGCTTCGTATCACCCACTCACCTTCTGACAGACGTTCTAAAGTTGCTATATTCTGATCGCCCCGGTCGACAAAAACGACATAGTGAAAAACAGTGCTGCCGGGCAAGACACGAAGATAGCGCGGCGGTACAAGATATTCTTCATCTTCCACCACCGGAGCTATACGCAGGAAACTGCCAGCCTTTCCACGGAGATATGCCAGCGAGCCGTCACGTCCATAACGTTCCGGGACAGAAGAATCTGTCGTTAGATACAGGGGAACAGACTGATATCGCTCCACACCAAGCGTATCGGCAACCCGTCCGTAAGCATTGCGTATATAACGTCGTACCAGAGGAGCCTCACTGTTTAGGTTTTTATAGTTTCGCAACACTACCCATTGTGACGTATCACGATGCATGTTTTCGATAAAGGCAAGACACTTCCGTATCGTTTCCCATTTGAAACTGCGCACGGTATCACCATAGGGATAAGTATCCTCAAGTGTATATTTATCGTAGAGCAAATCTTTGGTCAGATTGATATCAGCCGCAACGAGAAGTTCCGGAGTATGAGCCGGAAGAACCGGAAGAAGAAGACTGTCGGGAGTTAGTTCTGTTTCTTCTGACAGACGGGGCATACCGGTTTGTTGTTCGCCGCAGGCAAATAAAAACAAGCAAACGGTCAACAGCAATATGGAGAAGCCCTTTTTCATAGCAAGGAGGTTAATGTTCATTGTAAAAGTAATAAAAAAATTTCAAAAAAAGAATCTTTTACCTAATAAACAAACCACTTTGCCTGTTTGTTGCAATTCCTTAAAAAAACACTCCGGAGCAAACGGAAAAACATTCATTTTTCCCGTCTGCTCCGGAGTACCCAGAATAGTTACAAGTATGACCTTATCCCATTTTTCCTGTCAGATAAGCACGTGTACGCTCGTCTGTCGGGTTATCAAACATCTTGTCTGTACGGTCATACTCTATCAGTTCACCCATATACATAAACATCGAATAGTCGGATATACGCATAGCCTGCGACATGTTGTGGGTAACGATCAAGATAGTAACATCTTTCTTCAGACCGTCCATCAGTTCTTCTATATACTTGGTTGCAATAGGGTCCAAGGCAGAAGTAGGCTCGTCCATCAACAGCACATCCGGTTTCAACGCAAGCGAACGGGCGATACACAAACGCTGCTGCTGTCCTCCGGAAAGGAATGTACCACGTTTGGTAAGTGAGTCTTTCACTTCATCCCACAGAGCAACACTACGCAAATTACGCTCTACGATTTCATCTTTTTCCGATTTGGAAAGGCGGATTCCATTCAATAAATAGCCAGCCAGTACATTATCGTAAATATTCATGGTCGGGAACGGATTCGGACGCTGAAATACCATACCAATACGGCGACGTTCTTCCATCGGTTGCATCTGAAGCACGTTTTCGCCATTCAACAGAATTTCACCTGTCACACGAATATTTTTATAGAGTTCGTGCATACGGTTTACGGCACGCAGTAAAGTACTCTTTCCACAACCCGAAGGTCCCATGATAGCCGTAATTGTATTTTTCTGAATGTCTGCCGACACATGCTTCACAGCCATCGTACTGGATGTATATGAAATACAGACATCCTTTATTTGTAATATCGGTTCTTTTATATTTTCCATTTCTTTGCGATTCGTTTTGCTAATAAGTTCAGACATAGTACAAAAGTAAGCAGGAACAGTGAGGCTCCCCAAATCAGGCTCTGCAAGTTAGGATCATTGAAGAATTCCCAGATAAGCAAGGGAACGGCCGACATCGGCTTAGTCATATTCCAGCTGATAGCAGCTCCTCCCAGTGCAGTAAACATCAGCGGAGCTGTTTCACCTACTACACGCGATATAGCCAGCAAAATACCAGTAAAGATACTTCCCAAAGCAGAAGGCAGCATTACCTGCAGCATAACACGCCAGTAACTACCTCCCAGCGCCAGTCCGGCCTCTTTCAATGTTTCCGGCAGCACTTTCATTGTTTCTTCTGTAGAACGGATGATAAGAGGCAGCATCATAATGAACAGTGCCACGCTTCCGGCTATAGCCGAATAACCTTTCATCGGCACTACCACCCAGATATATGTAATAATACCGATAATGATAGAAGGAGTACCCTGAAGCAAGTCAGTAAGGTAACTGACAATCGTTGCAAACCAGTTTTTCCGATATTCAGACAAACAGATTCCACAGAACACACCCACTGGTATAGCAACTACGGCAGCAAGCATCAACATCAGGAAAGTACCCACAATTCCATTGGCAATACCACCCGGAATATCCTGCCCCGCCGAAACAGCCTGCATCGCCTTATATGCATTGGGAGTTGCCTCGGTAATGAATGACCATCCCAACTGTTTCCATCCTTTTATCAGCACTTCTCCCAAAATAGCAAGCAAAGGGATCGCTGTCAGTCCGGATAGCACACACACCAGCACATAAAGCAACCGATTCTTGAATATACGGATTCGAATGTTATTATCACGTACCATTTATACAAATTCTATTTTATAGATTACACATGTCTTGCCTTGCGTATCAATATTTTTCCAATCATATTGATAACAGCTGTTATAAGGAACAATAACAAACCGATGGCAATCAATGACGAAAGTTTCAGTCCGTCGGCTTCACCAAACTGATTGGCTATGATACTAGCCATCGTGTTACCTGTAGTACGCAAGGTCTCAGGCATCTGATTGGTGTTACCAATCAGCATTGTAACTGTCATCGTTTCTCCCAAAGCACGTCCGATAGCCAAAATATAAGCGGAAAAGATACCCGATCCTGCCATAGGGAAAACCACTCTCCGGATAACTTCTGCACGGGTTGCTCCCATAGCATATGCTCCTTCTTTCAAGTCGGAAGGAACCATTTTGATAAACTCCGAACTCAGAGAAGCTGCATAAGGTACAATCATAATAGCCAACACAAAAGCCGCAGTAAGGATTCCCGAACCTTGTGGAGATAGGTTTAAATGCATGAATACGTTACGCAATACATAAAATCCCCACAAGCCATAAATAATGGCCAGCAGATCGGTAACGGTTCCCAGCACTGCTGCAATTTTCTTTCCACGGAAATACTCACCTGTAAACAAGGCAACCGGCAAAGAGAACGGAATACACATCAGCAGAGCAAGAATTGTAGTAAGCAATGTTCCGGTAATAAACGGAAGTGCGCCGTAGCTTTCTTTTCCTGCCGTCGTTACCCAGTCGTCGGAGAAGATAAAATTCCAGAAACCAAAATGTTCGAACGCTCCGGAGGCATCGGCAGTGAGGGAATATACGATTCCCCCACCGATGATAGGAATAACAACAGCCGACAGAATAAGTAAAACTCTAAAAATTTTGTCTTGCATAAAATATCAGCTTTGCAGTAATAATCTATTATTTCAGAATCGGCTGTCCCTGATAAGTAACAGTCTTAAGGTTTGCCAGACTTTGCTCAACAGCTTTCTTAGGCAGCGGAGCATAGTGTACGGTAGCAGTAGTCTGCTGTACGCTGTCGCTTAACATATATTGCATCAAATCCAGCGTAGCTTTAGCCTGTGCTTCCGAACGGTCTGAATAATTCTGTTCCTTGTAAATCAGCAACCAGGTAAAACAGCTGATAGGATAAGCTCCTGCTGCATCGGCATTGGTTATAGAACAACGAGTGTCCTGAGGAATATCACCGGCAGCAGCCGAGATACTTTCTGTAGACGGAGTGATCAGCTCACCACGCTGGTTCTTTACAGCTGCATAAGGAATTTTCTGTGCGAAAGCATATTCAGAACCAATATATCCCAATGAATACGGAGTCTGTGCAATGATACCAGCTACACCCGGATTACCTTTTGCAGCCTGTCCGACAGGGAAATCCACTGTTTTACCTGATCCGAAAGTATTTTTCCAGCTTTCGCTGACTTTAGACAAATAATCGGTAAATACAAATGTTGTACCGCTACCATCCGAACGATATGCAAGAATTATCTTCTTTGCAGGCAATTTCACATCCGGATTCAGTTCCTGCAAACGTGCATCATTCCAGTCTGTTATCTTTCCAGCATAAATATCAGCAATAACATCACCCGACAAGTTCAATTTAACTACATCCGGTAAATTGTAGGCCAATACCACAGCTCCCATACATGTCGGGATGTGTACTACAGGTTCCATTTCTGACATTTCCTTATCGCTCAAGAAAGCATCACTTCCGGCAAAGTCTACGATACCATCTTTCAGGTTACGTACTCCACCACCACTACCAATGCCACCATAAGAAACTTTATTATCGTGTGTAGCACCATATCCTTCAAAGCTCATGTTATAGAAAGGTAATGGGAAAGTTGCTCCCGCACCAGTTAATTCTACAGATTCAGTTGATGATTTTTGTCCACCACATGCAGTAACGGCAATAGCCATTATACCTGCCACCAAAGGCAAATAATGTTTTTTCATTGTTTATTAATTTAATAAATTGAATTTTCTTATATTTAAAAATCTCTTTGATAATTTCATAAGGAGAAAGAAGCGTTCAGATAAGCATAATATGAATTGGGCATACTTCCTGCTTTGGGCGACCATATCCGGAAGTTAGGAGAAAGTTTTATGTATTTTCCAAGCCGGAACTCCGCTCCTACAAGTCCTGCCATACCATCATTCTCTTCATTCCATTTGTTTTTTGAAGTAAGATAGTCCCAACGACCAAAGACTCCGACTTTCTTAGACAAGTTGACCGTTGCATAGGCTGACACACCGCTCTGGTCTTGTCCGTCTGTGTAGCTGGCATTTTTCTGATAATTATATTCTGCCGCCAGAGAAAATGACTTGTGTTTATATCCGATGAAAGAAGCCAGATTTGTTATACCTTTACCTGATTCTTCCGAAGCTTCATTATAAGAACCATACAGACGGATAAAAAGATTCTTGACAGGCATCAGTGTCACTCCTGCCCCATATTGCAGACCGTCTTTTACCTGAAGTTTTTTGTAACCTTCGCCATTGGCAAGAATAACGTCTGCCGATACATAATCGTTGAAATCGTAAGCTGCCGATACAGCAAGATCGGCACTGCTTCCGAACTTATACTCATCCTGGAAAGATTTCATCACATACCGCTTACCCCAGAAGCTTTCCTGAAACTTAAACTGGGTAGTAGAAATCAAACCTGCGTGTAATGTCCACTTTTCACGTTTCCATGATATCTGGGCATTCTTAACAAAACCTATACGCTGATGATCATCAACACTTTTAGACTGTCCGAAATCGGCAACTACCTTTAACTGAAGCTCTTTCGACAAATCATACTGATATCCCAAGTACGCTCGGTCTAAATTAAAACCACGGTCATCATTCACATGACCAAAGCCGGAATGGATATCAGAAAAAATCGTAATAATAGCCTTGCCTTTCGGGGGTTCTTCTTTGTTGCTATCTTCGGCATGTGCCGGCATAGCCACACATCCTAACAAGCCTGCGATAAAGGCACATCGTGTTTTTAAATTTTTCTTATTCACTATACTTCTGCTTTTTATTTCGATAGCAAAAGTACAAGGCACACGTAACTTGATTATGTCATAATTATTACAAAGATGTTACATCGTCTTCGGGGAAACGAAGTGTTTCTACCTTTTCCAGACGAGAACGCAGACGAGGCATCAAAGATTTGCGGATGCGAAGGCGCATGAAACAGTCCATATCGTACGACTGTTCCAATATCTCGGGAGATTCTTCTTTTACAATACGCATTACATCGTTCATGAAAGGATATTCAAAAGCAACCATCACATCCTGATCTACCGTTTTTTCTATCACCGTCGCTTCGGCTATTGCTTGTGCGGCTGCTGTCCGATAGGCCACAATCAATCCACTGGTACCTAATTTAATTCCTCCGAAATAACGTACCACAATAACCAGAATATCAGTCAGTTCATTCGAATTGATTTGTCCTAAGATAGGCTTTCCGGCTGTACCTGAAGGTTCTCCATTGTCATTAGCACGAAAATCTTTCCGTTCAGCTCCAAGCATATATGCATAGCATACATGGCGTGCATCATAGTACTTTTTCTGGTACTCTTCCAAATATTGTTTCATTTCGGCAAGTGTACGCACTGGGATAGCAATGGCTATGAACTTGCTTCGCTTCTCTGTATAAACAGACTCTGACTGTCCTTCAATGGTTTTATAAGTATCTTCCAAAATAATTCGTTTTTATATTAGATTCAAGTATTTATTTATGCAATACATGTACGCGGATTCTGTTAACCAGCGACTTTCCTACAATAATCAGTGTAACGGCCGACAGCACAAGAATAATTCCTAAAATAATGCGTGGCGTAAGGCGTTCACCAAACACCAAGACACCGAAGAATAAGGCTGTAATCGGCTCCAAAGCACCTAAAATAGCCGCAGGAGTAGAACCGATATAGTGTATAGACTTAGTCATGGCGACTAAAGATATTACAGTCGGGAATAAAGCTAACCCTATCGGATTGATCCACAGCCAAGGAGTACTGATAGGATCGAGATGCGTACAGAACTTCAAACGGACAACAAATACGCTCAAGCCAAACAATAAAGCATAAAATGTAAGTTTTGCAGTAGGCATGTCTTTCAGCGACGAACGATTCACTCCTATAATATAAATAGCATACGTAAGTGAGGATATAAAGACAAGTAAAACTCCGATTAAACTTAACGTCTTTCCACCTTCACCCTTGTACAATAAGGATATGCCAACAAAAGCCAAAGCAATAGAAACAGCTGTTATAACAGAAACTTTCTCCTTAAAGAAAACAGCCATAATAACAGCAACCAATACCGGATAAACAAACAGAATGGTAGAAGCAATGCCTGCATCCATATAATTATAACTCTGAAAAAGAGTAAGCGAGGAAAATGCAAACAGCATCCCCATAACAAGTAAAGGCAATACTTCGCTACGATGCAATGCAAATGACTGTTTCTGCACCTTCATCAGCAAAGCAAGCATCACTACACCTAGTCCGTAACGGTAAAACAATACCGAATCAGCACTTACTCCATCAGCATAAAGAGGCAGAGTAAATAGAGGATTCAGTCCATAACTGGCAGCTGCCACTGCTCCATAAACAAAACCTTTGAATGTATTACTAGCCATGAAATATCTGTTACTTTTGCAAAACCGGATGCAAAGGTACACAATTTAAGTAAAAAACATTTGGCACAATCATAAAAAAGGTCAGGACATTTTCGCTAAAATCTCCTGACCTCACTATATATCGGATTAATCTTTGCCGAAAAGAATATTTCCCAGTACAAGCTAACTGTTAAAGTTGCTATTATCACTCGCCAGTGTTGGCCGGGACTTACTGCAGCAGCATAAAAACATAAGCCAATTCTGCTTTGCAATTTTATACAGCAAAAGAAATCCCATATAAAACTAATATTATTCCATCATACACTTACTCCAGCTTATGTATCACCAGACCGGAGCGAAGCTTAGGTTCGAACCAAGTAGTCTTAGGCGGCATAATATTTCCGGTATCTGCAATGTCCATTAATTGTTTCATGGAAACCGGATAAAGTGCAAGCGCCATCTTCATTTCACCACTGTCTACCCGCTTCTTCAGTTCACCAAGTCCGCGAATACCGCCCACAAAGTCGATACGCTTGTCCGAGCGCAGGTCCTTGATACCGAGAATCTCGTCCAGAATCAGGTTGGAAGAAATCGTGACATCCAGCACCCCAATCGGGTCGTTATCGTCGTAAGTGCCCGGTTTGGCCGTCAGACTGTACCATTTTCCCTCCAGATAAAGAGAGAAATTATGTAAGGCGGCCGGTCTGTAGATGTCCGTACCTTTTTCCTCCACCACAAAGTTCTTCTTCAACGCTTCAAGGAAGGCTTGCGGAGTCAGTCCGTTCAGATCCTTCACGACACGATTATAGTCGATAATAGTCAGTTGCTCTGCCGGAAAACACACTGCCATAAAGTAGTTGTATTCTTCATCACCCCGATGGTTCGGATTCTGAGCCGCCTTTTCAGCCCCTACCAGTGCTGCTGCCGCACTACGATGATGTCCGTCAGCAATGTAAAGCGAAGGCATTTCTTTGAACGCTTCTGTCACAGCTTCAATATCCTTATCGTCATCAATTACCCAGAACTGATGGCCGAAGCCGTCATCCGGTGCCACAAAGTCGTACACCGGTTTCTGTGCCGTATATTTAGCCACCACAGCATCCAGCGTCTTGTTTTCCGGGTAAGCAAAGAACACCGGTTCGATGTTCGCATTGTTCACCCGCACATGCTTCATACGGTCCTCCTCCTTGTCACGGCGCGTCAGCTCATGCTTCTTGATCACCCCGTTCATGTAGTCGGGTACATAAGCTCCTACCACCAGACCATACTGCGTCTTGCCGTTCATAGTCTGGGCATAAATATAATAACACGGTTTGTCGTCCTGCACCAGCCAGCCTTTTTCCTGGAACATTCGGAAATTCGCTACCGCCTTATCGTACACACACGGATCATGTTCGTCTGTTCCCTCCGGGAAGTCAATCTCCGGTTTAATGATGTGATACAATGATTTCTCGTTGCCTTTCGCCTCTTCGCGGGCCTCAGCCGAGTTTAACACGTCATAAGGGCGGGAAGCTACCTGCTCCACCAAGTCCTGCGGCGGACGAACACCCTTGAAAGGTTTAACTATTGCCATAATGCTTGAAATTTCGTTTGAAAAATAACACTAACGTCCACAGCGCATAAAGGAAAAACATCAATGCCATGCCGCACAGAAATCCTTTCCAGAAATCATCCAGAAACGACCTGCACAAAGAATTCACCAGCAGCAAGGAAGCTCCGATCCCCAATGGGATCAGCGAATGCCGTTCGTATGCGGTCAGTTTCATTTATGCACAAATAAAAGAGTTACTTTTTATTTACACGGAATTTCTCACAACCATCTTTCAGGAAGCCCACAATCTGACGGGCCGCTGCGATACCGGCATTGATATTTGCTTCAGCTGTCTGTGCACCCATCTTCTTCGGAGTAGAGAAATAACGTCCCGGAAAATGATCGGCAAACTCTTCATGATGTGCTGGCATAATATCAGTTACATATTTCAAGTCCGGACGGTCATTCATCAGGCGAAGCAAATCCGCTTCATTAATCACCTCCTTACGGGCAGTATTAACCAGCAGACCGTTTTTCGGCATACGATTTACCAAGTCATAGTTAATCGAGTTTTTGGTTTCGGCAGTAGCCGGAATATGCAAAGACACCACGTTACAAGTAGCATACAACTCTTCAGCAGAATCAACCGGTTTTATACCATCAGCCTCCATCACCTCTTTCGGACAATAAGTATCATAAGCATAAATATCCATACCGATTCCTTTTGCTATACGAGCCACATTGCGTCCTACATTACCGTATGCATGAATACCCAGCTTCTTGCCCATCAGTTCCGTACCCGATTTGCCGTCGTAAAAATTACGAACCGCCATAATCATCATACCGAAAGCCAACTCAGCAACTGCATTTGAGTTTTGTCCCGGAGTATTCATCACACAAACGCCATGTGCAGTAGCAGCCTCCAGATCGACGTTATCGTAACCAGCTCCAGCACGAACTACGATCTTCAATTCGGGAGCGGCATCAAACACTTCATTATCAATAACATCACTACGGATAATAATAGCATTGGCATCTTTTACAGCTTCAAGGAGCTGTGCTTTTTCTGTATATTTTTCAAGTAAAGCCAGTTCGTAACCAGCAGCTTCTACTTCCTTACGAATACCGTCGACTGCAACTTTTGCAAACGGTTTTTCTGTTGCTACTAAAACTTTCATAACTATCAGATTTAATATAAATAAAAAAAGCACACATACCCGCACACTATCTATCCGTGCAGGTCTGTGTGCCTTTATAAACGACTAATAAATTAATGCATTTTTTCGAACTCCTGCATGCAGTCTATCAGAGCCTGAACGCTCTCTACAGGCATGGCATTGTAACAAGAAGCGCGGAATCCACCTACTGAGCGATGTCCCTTGATACCAACCATTCCTTTATCTGTAGCAAACTTCAAGAAGTCTGCCTCCAAATCCTTATATTCGTCTGCCATTACAAAGCAAATATTCATATAAGAGCGATCGCCTTTATCTGTAACCGTTCCGCGGAACAGTTTATTACGGTCGATTTCAGCATACAACATATCTGCACGTTGCTTAGCACGGCGTTGCATTTCTTCTACTCCACCCTGAGCCTTTATCCAGCGCAATGTCTGCAAAGCCGCATAAATAGGAACTACAGGAGGTGTATTAAACATAGAGCCTTTATCAACATGAGTCTGATAATTCAACATGGTAGGGATATGACGTGAAACTTTGCCCAAAGCTTCATTTTTCACTATGACAAAAGTAACGCCTGCCGGTGCCAGGTTTTTCTGTGCACCGCCATAGATACAGATATATTTTGAGACATCAATCGGGCGAGAGAATATATCAGATGACATATCGGCAACCATCGGAACATTCACATCCAAATCGGCATGGAGTTCTGTTCCATAAATCGTATTGTTTGTAGTAATATGGAAATAATCCACATCTGCCGGTACTGTATAATCTTTCGGAATATAAGTATATCCGTCTTTTTCGGAAGAAGCTACTTCAACTGTTTCACCGAATGCCTTCGCTTCTTTCAAAGCTTTTTTTGCCCATGTACCTGTATTAAGATATGCAGCTTTCTTTTCAAGGAAATTATAAGGAACCATACAGAACTCCATACTTGCTCCTCCACCCAGGAAAAGTACCGAATACCCTTCCGGAATATTCAGAAGTTCCTTAAACAAGGCAACAGCCTCGTCTACCACCGGCTGGAAGTCTTTAGCGCGGTGACTGATTTCCATCAACGAAAGTCCCGAACCATTAAAGTCAAGAATAGCCTGAGCTGTTTTTTCGATCACTTCGCGAGGCAATATAGAAGGTCCCGCATTGAAATTATGTTTTTTCATTTGGAAGTTTGTTTTGGTTAAACATTTGTTCGTTCTTACAATTGCGAATATAGCGATTATTTTTAGACTTCCAAAAGTTTTTGTAATATTTTTCTAGCAACTCAGGGCTTTTAATAACAAATTACACAAAACAATGCGGTTTAATTTGCAAATTGACACAAGAAGTAAGTTCTATGACTTTTGAACAGACTAGAGTCATAGCATTTTGAGAGAATTTCTTACCGAGACAAGGTTTTATTGACACAAAGTTATCATTTAGCCAGTTCTATCAAAGCTTTTACCCCCTTAATCTTTTCATTTTGCACAAGTTTTAACACTTGTTTATATTTAGAACGAGAAACCGCTGCAAAAGCATAATGATCTTTCACATCTACACGGCCAATATCCTCCTTGCTTAAATTTCCTTTTTTAGACAAAAAACCTACAATATCTATTTTATTGATTTTATCTTTTTTCCCCTTTCCTATATATAAGGTAACAAAATCAGGCAGGGCAGGTTTAGGAAGCACAGCCGGCAAGAGATATTCCTCCGGTTCTTCCTTTATGTAAGAAGGCAACTGTTCTTCAGAATGAAGAATGATGTAAGAACTACCATCAGCTTCCCAGCGTGCCGTACGTCCGTTCCGGTGTATAAACCCGTCTTCTGCAACTGGAAGATGATAATGAACAACATTTTTTATATCGGGAATATCTAAACCACGTGCTGCCAGATCGGTCGAGATAAAAATATGACAGCTACCATTCCGAAATTTATATAAAGCTCTTTCCCGGTCATCCTGCTCCATTCCACCATGAAACGTTTCGCAATACACTTTCATGGAATGTAAATATTTACCTACACGGTCTACACTTTCACGATGGTTGCAAAAAACCAGAGTAGACTGATTTCCCAAACAACAAAGCAACTTATATAAAGTTTCCAATTTATCTTTTACAGGAGAAATCACTTTATACAAATGCAAACGTTCAGAAATACCTCCATCAGGATCAAGAAAATTTAATTTGACGGTACGGTTCAAGCCGGTAAAATGAGGAATCTCTTCAGCATCTGTAGCCGAAAGCAGAAAACGACGACGTAATTTCGGCAATTTACTTATAACATCCGACATTTCTTCCTGAAAACCGAATTCCAAACATTTATCGAATTCATCAATCACCAAAAGCTTCACTGTAGAAGCATCAAAATTTTGTTTTTCCAAGTGATCGTTCATTCGTCCCGGTGTACCGACAATTACTGACGGGCAGATACCTTTCATTGTACGATGTTCGTCCATTGCCGGACGCCCTCCGTAACAACTCATTATTTTAAATTCCGTATTCATAGACTTAAATACTTGCTCTATCTGTAAAGCCAACTCGCGGGATGGGACTAAAATAACAGCCTGAACTCCTTGCTGACCGGGCTTCAAAGAAGAAACAAGAGGCAATAAATAAGCCAAAGTCTTACCCGAGCCCGTAGGCGAAAGCAGGACTAAATCACCTCCTTCACGATAGGCATCGACAGCTGTTTGCTGCATCACATTCAACTGTTCTATTTTCAAATTCGCAAGTATTGTTTGTATATCCATAAATTCCGGTTTTTAATTATTCTACGCAAAGATAACCAGAAGTCATGACATTATCAAAGAAAAAGCAGGTACAGGCAGCAGATGATGATAACGTTTATCACATTTACAGAAAAAAGAAAGTGCCCGACCTGCTTATTCTTTTAGTTATGATGAACAAAATCTCTGAATCTATCTAATCCTTCTGTTAGCAAGGCCCTCGGACAAGCTATATTCCAACGCATAAACCCTTCGCCTTCTGCTCCATACATATCTCCAGAATTCAGCCACAAATGAACATTTTCCTTTAATAGACATTCCAGTTCCTTGGATGGTAGAAGCAACTTCCGGCAATCCATCCAGACCAGATAAGTACCTTCTAATTCAGCAATAGGAAAATCAGGCAAATATTTTTTCACAATAGTCTTTCATGTATTGGTAGTTTTCAAACAGATAACGACACAACTGCGCCAACCGCTCCTCACCCTCATTATAGGCAGCTATCGTGGCAATAACGCCAAAAGGATTAACGTCGCAGACTTCATTAATATTAATCGCTTTATCTATCTTATGGCGCATATATTCGTCTGCACAAACAATATTAGCAATTTGCAAGCCTGCGATATTAAAAGCTTTGCCAGGAGATACACAAGTAACAGAATACTTCTGAAACTTTTCAGAAAGTGAAGCAAAAGGAGTATAGACATTTTCTGGAAAGACCAGCTCACAATGTATTTCATCTGCAATGACTGTCACCCCATTACGAATACAAATCTCTCCGATTTGGCACAATTCCTGTTTACTCCACACTCTGCCAGCAGGATTATGCGGATTACAAAGCAGCATAAGCTTCACTTCCGGATCTGCTGCCTTTCGTTCCAAATCGTCAAAATCGATAGAGAAAGTTTTTCCATCCCACAGTAAGGGACTACTTACTATCTCACAACCATTGTTTCTGATAGAGGAAAAAAAACAGTTGTAAACCGGTGTCTGAACTAAAACTTTATCTCCCGGAGCCGTTAATGCCTTTATGATGGCGGATATGGCCGGAACAACTCCCGAAGTATAAATAATCCATTCACGATTTATCTGCCACCGATGCCTCCGACTAAACCATCCTACAACAGCACTATAATACTCATCCGGAACGCGAGTATATCCAAAAATGCCGTGCTGTACACGTTGCTGCAGCGCACGAATAATAGCTGGAGCTGTCCGAAAATCCATATCCGCTACCCACATCGGCAAAATATCCGGCAGCGTCGCACTATCCCATTTATATGAATTAGTATGATGTCGCGAAACTATTTCGTCAAAATTATATTTCATACTTTATTTAATCAGAAAAACAAGTAAGTCCATCCCATAATTTCAGCTCACAATCACCTGGTGCTTTAATATGTTCATCAAGAATTATCTGTCCGTAACTTTCGGCAGTAATACATCCCGTACGAGGATTCTTTACACTATGTACTGCACTCTTAATCGTAGCATGCACAGAACTATATTCAAAAGCAAGATCACAATTATTAACCCGTGAGCATAACAAAGAGGTTGTGTGCCCGAGATTTTACAATTAACCAAGCGCAAATTCTTAGAATGCCAGCCTAAATATTCTCCATTAATTTCAGAATCATACACCGTCACATTTTCTGTATTCCAGAACGCATCTTTCGAATTGATCACTGCATTGTGAATTTCTACATTTCTGCAATACTGAAACGAGTAGTTGCCATTCTGCATATAATCTTTTATGGTAATATTTTCACTATGCATAAAAAGATAATCAGCATTATCCACATGCACATTTTTTAAATTGACATTACGACAATGCCACAACGTTTCCTGAGCATTAGGCAAGTGTACGTTAACCAGCTCCAGTCCATCCATTTCACGGAACATTTTAGGAGCCTCCACTTTTGTATCCGTCATTTTCAAATTTTGCGAATACCAAAGTGCAGCACGTGCTCCTTCAGTAAACAGACAGTTTTTGACAATAAAGCCATTGACGTGCCCAAATGGATATTTTCCCTCAAAACGACAGTTCACTGCAATAATATTACTACATTCTTTTAAAGCAGATTCTCCTGCATGAATTGTTACATTATCAATCTGCAAATCATGAGAAGCAAACAAAGGGCGTTCGCCTCCAAACTCTGTATTTTTTATCTGTTGCATAATTTATCCGTATTTATTGATTAACTATATGAAAGTTTACAGTAACATTACCTTGCCCAAGAATATCTTTCAAACCTGTAGTATGATCAATCCGGCCTAATCTGGTATAACTATAACTGGAAGAAAACGTTTGATAGAAAAGGACAATACAGTTCGAGCCATAAAGCATTAGGTCACCGGTTTGAATAACATCTATCTGGCGACTATCTACCGGTAAACTTTGAGGAAGGTAACAATATTTTTCATTTCCGTTCAATTCAGTCATATCGACAGTAAGAGGCAATAAATCAAGAAATTCACGAACCGTTTCATTATTCTCCAATGTTGCAGTAAACGGAGTTTTATTTATTGTCACAACAATCTGCTTGACCGGAGAACAATCTCCGTCGTCATTATCCTCCGGAACATTTGAAGACGGAGGGGAAATCGTTTCGTCAATATCAGGAATATCATCAGGGAAACAAGCCGTAAAAAACAATAAACCTGCAATCAAGCAATATTTAAAAGATACAATCTTCATCCTATAACTTTCACTTTTCGAATAGAAAACTCACTCGTACAAACAATTATTCTAAAGAAAGAACAACCGTAACATTCCCTTTACCCAAAGTATTTTTAAGCTCATCTTGAGTAACATTGATTATTTTACCCAATCGAGTCAAAGAGTAGCTATTACGATCATAATAAATAACCATATAATGTCCCTGATATAAAATCAAGTCTCCAGAATCAGTTTGAATCCACTCATCATTTCTCGGCGGTCTAACCCCTAATGTTCCTACCTTTTCCATATGGGCATAATCACTCATCTCTACTGTTACATTGCATTTCGCCAATAATTCTTTCAAAGCCATTGCAGAAGAATTATTCTCCAACACAGCAACAAAAACTTTACTGCCAATATACAGCTTAATTGTATCACGTTCCATTGTCTTACTTTTATTACAAATTTTATCTTTATTAAATTGGATTGGGGCTTTGCCTAGATTATTGCCATACGATGTAACTGCAACAAATAACAAGACAGCTATCACAGACATAAATAATCTTCCCGATAATAAGCAATATCCCATAGCATCAGGTAATTTTTATCCATTTTCCTTTTTCTAACCTTATCAAGAATATCATTCCTCTGAAACAAAGCTCAATACACATAGCCAGCCAAACGCCCTTCAACCCCATCGAAGGAGCAAGACATGAAGCCAAACTAAGACGTACAGCCCATATACTGACAAAGTTCATTATGCTCGGCATGAGTGTATCTCCCGTACCGATAAAAACTCCATAAGCAACAATTGCCGCAGCAAACATAGGCTCTGCAAATGCCTCAATACGCAAAGCCATCACACCTAATGAAAGTATCTCTGCATCAGGTGTCATTGCCCCGATTATTAAAGGAGCAGCCCAATACATGACACCACCCATCACTCCCATTACCAACATACCAGTTGCTACTGTTATCCGGGCAAAAGATCGGGTTAAATCTTTTCTTCCCGCTCCCAGACTTTGCCCGATCAATGTCGTCGCAGCATCAGCAATACCATACCCCGGCATATAACATAAGCTTTCTGCGGTTATTGCAAAAGAATTTGCAGCTATAGCAAAGATTCCCAATGGAGCAACAATAACAGTTGTCAAGATCTGTGCTCCGCAAATAACAATATGCTCTACACACATGGGAACTCCTATTTTGAACGATTTTATTAATACTTTCGAAGTCAAAAAGAAACTTCCAGGTCTGCCCACCAGAGCTAACTCTTTCGAACAACGACAGAGATACCAAGTCATCATAATGGCAACCAACATCTCAACCAGTCCTGTACCCAAAGCAGCACCTTCAACTCCTAGTCCCGCTCCAGGAACAAAAACAGATATATTACCTATCTCTAACTCCCGGGAAGGATATATCAGAAAAAAATTAAAGACAACATCCATTATACACATCAGAACATTCAGCATGCTAGGCACATGCATGTTGCCACTACATCTTAACATACCTCCTGCTAAAAAATTAAGCTGAAGGACCGGCAGAAATAAAATAAATATCAGGAAATAAGAAGAAGCATCATACTGAATAGCAACATCACCTCCCAGCCATGCAGGAAGAGGAGTGCTAACCAGTACACCAATTACAGTCAGCAGCAAGCTGAATATCGTAGTCGCAACAAAAGACTGCCGAAGGACAGCACGTGCCTGACCAAATTCTTTCGCTCCGATATGATGTGCTACCTGCACAGAAAAGCCCGTAGCAGAAGCAACACATACTCCCCAGAACAACCAGGTAGAAGTAGAAACCAAACCGATAGAAGCAGAAGCCTCCGCTCCCAGACTACCAACCATTGAAGCATCAATATATTGCATAACAATATATGAAATCTGAGCTACAACTGCCGGAATACTCAAACGTATGGTAAGTTCCAGTTGCTGCTTAAATGTCACATGCTCTCCCCTGCGAATAAGTGAAAGAGAGCTTCAGCCTTATTGGTTTGGTTTCTCATTTCCTGACACAATTATTACTTATATCTAAAATTGGCCGTATAGCAGTCTTATTTCAGATAGGTATAGAAAAACCGTTCTATCTTATCGAATGGAATAACTCCTGCCTGATTATCATATAAATCTACATGACTTGCACCTGGAATAATCAGTAGTTCCTTATTATCCCCTTTTAACTTCTTAAAGGCATCTTCACTAAAATAACGGGAATGTGCCTTTTCACCGTGAATCATTAACACAGCACTTCGAATTTCATCACTATATGTCAGTAACGGTGTATTGATAAATGAAAGGGACGAAGTAACATTCCATCCGTTATTCGAGTTCAGAGAACGTTTATGATAACCACGCTTTGTTTTATAATAATCATAGTAATCTTTCACAAACTGAGGAGCATCCTCTGGTAGCGGATCCACTACCCCCTCCAACCAGGGCATATGAACCATTCCGTGCATCTATAGTCCGCTGGGCATTCAACTTCTTGCGAAGTTCATAACGTGCATCTGCATCCATCGCATCAAAATATCCATTAGCATTTACACGACTCATATCATACATAGTAACAGTGACAGTTGCTTTTATACGAGTATCGATAGCAGCCGCATTAAGAGCCATGCCACCCCATCCACAGATACCGATAATACCAATGCGCTCTGGATCTACATCTTCACGAATTGAAAGAAAATCTACAGCAGCAGAAAAATCCTCCGTATTAATGTCGGGAGAGGCAACATAGCGAGGTTCACCACTGCTTTCACCCGTATAGGAAGGATCGAAAGCAATAGTCAGGAATCCACGTTCAGCCATTGTTTGCGCATAAAGCCCTGATGACTGTTCTTTGACTGCCCCAAAAGGACCACTCACTGCAATAGCCGGAAGTTTCCCTTCAGACTGCTTAGGCTTATACAAATCGGCAGCCAACGTAATTCCAAAACGGTTTTTAAAACGGACACTTTCTACTGTTACCTTGTCACTTACAGGAAAAGTCCTATCACTATCCTGTGCATAAAGTATATTCATAAGCGTTGACATAAAAAATACGATTAAAAAACTCTTTATCTTCATAATATCATTAGTGTCCACTAAAAAATCATAGAAGTTCTTTGAAATTATTGAAATTCAATTTGTTATAGGAGATTTTTGGGAGAACGGATTTGAATTTACTTTTGTGGTAATTTTCAGACCGTTATGCATAAAGACCCATATATTTTTGCCCAATTAGTTAAGTTCCTTGACCGAAGTAAATTCAATCGTATCGTTACAAAGTATGAAGGCGATAAGTATATCAAGAGCTATACCTGTTGGAATCAGCTGCTTACGATGATGTTCGGTCAGCTATCCAATCGAGATAGTCTTAGAGATTTGATTGTGGCTATGGAAGCTCATGCTGGAAAACTTTACCATCTCGGAATCGGGAAGTCTGTAACTCGGAGCAATCTTAGTAAGGCTAATGAGCAACGTAACTACCGCATCTTCGAAGAGTACGCAA
>OGCP01000256.1_pt1 | contig 33914 bp, 40 predicted proteins | sample 1570191 | NCBI WGS metagenome assembly OGCP01 (sample SAMEA2582180, study PRJEB24529) | metagenome | biome: Human gut stool | place: China | collected 2011
GGTCGGCCAGCGCTTTATCAACGGCTTTGGCGACGATGGCGTCGATCTGTTCCTGAGTAAATTCTTGGGCCATTACAGAGGTAAGCGGAAAAAACGCGGCGATAACCGCCATGGTTAATGGAAGTTTTTTTATCATTGTCATGAGTTTCTCAATATAGGTTAATTTTATTCAGACAATAACCAGCCTATTCTGAGCTGACAGAATATGTCACTATCATCAGAACAAGTTATTTTTTATTTTGTACGGTCACAGAGGCGTTACACAATTATCGTTACCCTTCCTCCTTCGCTGATATTAAACAGGTGGTCTTTCGCCACTGACAAAAAAACACAGCACGAACCAATAAACGCTATTTCCCAGCAGCGGATAAACGGCGCAATACATGCCCCCGCGGGGGCATGTCAGCAAAAATTAACCAAAGATATAGGTATTGACGAGATTTTCGAGTAATTCCTGACGCCCGCTCTGAGGCTGCGGATTCAGATTATGCTGCTCAGCGTATCGGGCAATATTATCCAGCGACATCTGCCCGCTCATAATTTTCTGCCCCAGCTCGCCCTGCCAGCCGGCATAGCGTTTTGCCAGACCCTGATCGAGCTTGCCATCCTCAATCATGCGCGCGGCCAGCTTGAGGGACAGCGCCATCACGTCCATGGCGCCAATATGGCCATAGAACATGTCGTATTTGTCGGTGCTCTGCCGACGAACTTTGGCGTCAAAGTTCAGGCCGCCGGTGGTGAATCCCCCGGCTTTAAGGATCTCGTACATCACCAGGGTATTTTCTTCCACACTGTTCGGGAACTGATCGGTATCCCAGCCGAGCTGCGCATCGCCGCGGTTGGCATCAACGGAGCCGAAAATGCCCAGCGCGATGGCGCTGGCGATTTCATGGTGGAAAGAGTGCCCCGCCAGAGTGGCGTGGTTGGCTTCAATGTTCACCTTGATCTCATTTTCCAGACCAAACTGCTTCAGGAAACCATACACCGTCGCGACATCGTAATCGTACTGATGCTTAGTGGGCTCCTGCGGTTTCGGCTCGATAAGCAGCGTGCCGCCAAAGCCAATCTTATGCTTGTGCTCCACCACCATCTGCAGGAAGCGGCCAATCTGCTCGCGCTCCTGGCGCAGATCGGTATTCAGCAGGGACTCGTAACCTTCGCGGCCGCCCCACAGCACATAGTTTTCGCCGCCGAGCTGGTGGGTGGCATTCATGGCGGTCACTACCTGCGTGGCCGCCCAGGCAAATACCTCCGGATCGGGGTTGGTCGCCGCCCCGGCGCCGTAGCGCGGGTGGGTAAAGCAGTTGGCGGTGCCCCACAGCAGTTTCACGCCGGTTTGCTGCTGTTTCTCCGCCAGCACTTCGGTCATCACGGCGAAATTGTGCAGATATTCTTTCAGCGACGCGCCTTCTGGCGAGACGTCGACATCGTGGAAGCAGTAATACGGCACGTTGAGCTTGTAGAAAAATTCAAACGCCACGTCCGCTTTGCGCTTGGCCATTTCCAGCGCATCGCCCGCGGCCTGCCAGGGACGCTCAAACGAGCCGGCGCCAAACATATCCGCGCCATTCCAGCAGAAATTATGCCAGTAACAGGCGGCAAAACGCAGATGATCTGCCATGCGTTTTCCCAGCACGATTTCATCCGGATTATAGTGGCGAAACGCCAGCGGATTATCGGTTATGGGTCCGGCAAAGCGAACGCGATCAACCTGGTCGAAATAGGTTTGCATGATGAACTCCGAAATTGAGAAACAGGAAAATTAACAACTGTGACACATCGTGTATTCTCATCGTCGGTTGCTCAATTACGTTATTTCACTCGGCGATTGAGAAAATGCTCAAATGTGAGCCATCTCGCAAATAAAACTATTTTAAATATCTCGCTTCGCGCGCGTATAGCGTACACTTCCTGGGGAATTCAGGTATCCATACCAAATTAAAATGCCGGTTTTGTCACAATGCCTGTCTGCCCGAAAATTAGCGGCGGATAACGATTCAACGCAGGCGATACAGGCCTTTGCTTCGAGGATCACAGAAGTAAAAAAACATAATTACGTAATTTAAAAACGTAATAGATTCTTCCAGGTCAACTGTGTCAGAAAGTGTTTCACCTACACAAAACAAACCGGAGTCTGCTTAGAATGAGTAAAAACATAATGCACAGTCGGCATGATGAATATCATAAATTAACCCGCGGAGAACGAATTGGTTATGGCATGGGCGACTTTGCGCAAAACCTTGTTTTCGGCACAATTGGGGGTTTTCTGGCTTTGCATATGCTGACGGTAAATACCATCAGCACGGCAACGGCAGGCTTTATTTTTCTTTTTGTCCGTATCATTAATGTGTTTTGGGATCCGATGGTCGGAACCTACGTGGATAAACGAACCTCGAAAGCAGGGAAATATCGCCCCTGGCTGTTACGAGCCGGCGTGCCGCTGGTGATCCTGTCGGCATTACTGTTCGCGCCAATTCCTGGGGTGAAAGGTTCGGTGGCTTTCGCCTTTATTATTTATCTGGCGCTGGACCTGGTTTATTCCTTAGTCAATATTCCCTATGGCTCGCTGAATGCGTCGCTGACCCGCGACCCGGAATCGATCGCTAAACAGACCAGTACCCGGGTGATGCTTGCCAACAGCGCCAACCTGCTGGTCTATACCCTGTTCCCGATGTTTGTGCAGATGGCGGCGCCGAAAGATCGCAGCCTGAAAGACACCGGCTTTTTCGGCCTTGAGCTGAATCTGGGCAACTATACCGATCCGTCGGCGAACTACGCCTGGTTCGGCGTGTACGCCATCTATATGATCATCGGCGCGGTGGCCCTGTTTATCTGCTACAAATGCACCAAAGAACGCGTGGTCGCGACCGCCGAGCAGACCGCCAACGTCAAAACCACCGACCTTTTCCACGAGCTCAGACATAACCGCCCGCTGGTTATTCTCGGCATGTTCTTTATGCTGGCCTTTACCTTCATGTTCTTCATGAACACTGTTAACGGCTTCTTCAACCAGTTCGTCGTCGGCCATTCCGAATGGATGGGCGCCGTGGGTCTCGTCGCGTCTATTCCCGGCATCGCCTTCCCGGTGTTCTGGCCGAAACTGAAAAAAATCTTTGGTAAAAAAGGCTTCTTCCATCTGTTCCTCGCCATGTTCATCGTCGGCGAACTGCTGACCTACGTCTGGTCCCGTGAAGGGATGCACGACGCCCTGTGGCTGGCCTACATCGCCACCTTTATTAAACAGTGGGGCTTAACCTCCGCCACCGGCTTTATGTGGGCGCTGGTACCGGAAGTTATCGCGTACGGCGAATTAAAATCGGGCAAACGCAATGCCGCCATTATCAATGCCATTATGGGACTCTTCTTCAAGATCGGCTTCACCATCGGAGGCGCGATCCCGCTGTGGCTGCTGGCGGTGTATGGATTTAATGAAAGCGGCGCCGTGCAGAGCGCCAGCGCCATCGACGGGATCATTATGACCGCAGTGTGGATCCCGATTGCGCTGGCCGCTATTTCGATGGTGATCATGCAGGTTTATCCGATCTCCGATAAACATGTTACCGACATCAACCGTCAGCTGGATGAGATCCGCGTGTAGTTAAAAAAATTATAAATCAGACCGATTCGTCACTTTCCATTTTAAAAGGTGTAATGAAATGTCACTTATTCAAAACCCGATATTACGCGGCTTTAATGCCGACCCCAGTATTATTCGCGTCGAGGATACGTACTATATTGCCAACTCGACGTTTGAGTGGTTCCCGGGCGTGCGTTTACATGAGTCGAAAGATCTGAAAAACTGGAACCTGCTGCCTTCGCCGCTCTCCACCACCACCCTGCTGGATATGAAGGGCAACCCCTCCTCCGGCGGCATTTGGGCGCCGGCGCTCTCCTGGGCCGATGGGCAATTCTGGCTGGTGTATACCGATGTGAAGGTCACCGAAGGCGCCTTTAAAGACATGACCAACTACCTGACCACGGCGAAGGATATTCGGGGCCCGTGGAGCGACCCGATCAAGCTGAACGGCGTCGGGTTTGACGCCTCGCTGTTCCATGACGACGATGGCCGGAAATATATCGTCCAGCAAACCTGGGATCATCGGGAGTATCATCACCCCTTCGATGGCATTACCTTAACGGAGCTGGATACCAAAACGCTGAAGTTAATGCCGGAAACCGCGCGCACCATCTACCGCGGCACCGCCGTGGCGCTGGTCGAGGGGCCGCACCTCTATAAACTGAACGGCTACTACTATCTGTTTGCCGCCCAGGGCGGCACCGTGTTTACCCACCAGGAGGTGGTGGCGCGGTCGAAAACCCTCGAGGCCGACAGCTTCGAAACCGAGCCGGGCGACGTGTTCTTAACCAACGTCGATACCCCGGACAGCTACATCCAGAAACAGGGCCATGGCGCGCTGGTCTCCACCCCGGAAGGCGAATGGTATTACGCCTCGCTCTGCGCCCGGCCATGGAATCGCCCGGGGGAATCTATCTACGACCCGCGCGGCTGGTCAACCCTCGGCCGGGAAACCTCGATCCAGAAAGTGTACTGGGACGACGAGGGCTGGCCGCGTATTGAAGGCGGTCACGGCGGGAAAACCTTCGTCGAAGGGCCGAAAGACGCCATCTTCACCGAAAGCGCCAGCGATAATAGCCAGCAGGATGACTTTACCTCGCCAGCGCTCGACCCGAACTGGAATACCCTGCGAGTGCCGTTTACGGCCAAAATGGGCACCACCGGCGACGGCAAATTAACCTTAATCGGCCAGGGTTCGTTAGCCAATACGCATGACCTGTCGCTGATTGCCCGCCGCTGGCAGGCCTTCTATTTTGACGCCGCGGTGAAGGTGAAATTCGAGCCCTTCAGCTACCAGCAGATGGCCGGGTTAACGAATTACTATAACGACCGCCACTGGAGCTTCGTCTTCCTGACCTGGAATGAAATTAACGGCAAAGTCATCGAAGTCGGCGAAAATAACCGCGGAAAATACACGTCGTACCTGAAAGATAACGCCATCAAGGTGCCGGACGGCGTGGAATACGTCTGGTTCCGGACCAAGGTCCGCAAGCAGACCTACAGCTATGAATACAGCTTCGATGGCGTGACGTTCACCGAGATCCCGGTCCAGCTGGATGCCGCAGTGCTGTCCGATGACTATGTGTTGCAGAGCTACGGCGGGTTCTTTACCGGGGCGTTCGTCGGCCTGGCGGCGGTAGACTACGCCGGGTACGGTACCCAGGCTGAGTTTTATCAGTTCGAGTATCAGGAGCTGGGCGATAGGTTAGCGGCCGATGGCAGTTACAGCTGGGAGGCTGGCGAGACGCGGGATAAGTAAGAGAGTGTGAGCCCACGCTACCGGTAAGGTAGCGTGGGGTTTGTGCTGTGTGTGATGTAATTAAAGCGAGCGCTGTAGGATGTCAGTCTGCGGGGCGCAGCCGGGCCTTCAGCTCTTCGGGAGTAAACGGCGGATCTCGCCGGTGCAGCATTGCATGGCAATTGGGACATACCGGGATCAGATCGGTTTCAGGGTTCAGACGGTAGTCCTGCTTGATCCCGGCCAGCGGAATGAGATGGTGGATATGGATAAAACCCTGGCCGATTTCGCCATAGCGGCTGGCCATATCCAGACCGCATACCTGACACCGGCAGCCATGCAGGCGAAGCGCCGCCTGACGAGCCTGACGGTCGCGCTCATAGCGATTGACCACCACCTGCATCGCCGCCCCTTCCACGAACTCCATAGTCGTCTGTCCCTCATCGGGGAAAAGCGCAACCTCGTCATCGCCAGCGCCCTGCGACGCGATCGTAAATCCTTGATCCAGTAACAGACGCACGCATTTGGATTTAATCCCTCCGCTGAAATCCGTCGGGGTAAATTCCGTTCCTGTCGCAAGCGTGGCCGCTAACCCGACGATGGCTTTTGAAGGATACCGACGCCCCTCAAACTCGATCTCATACAGACGCGCGCTTTTAAACTGATGCGCAACGCCTGCATCGTAAGCGCGAATGGCGGCGATGATGCATTCCCTGGATAAATGGTCCGGTAGTTTTTTCATAAGACATAGCTATCTGATGGCGCGAAGCTTGAGTATAAATAGAAAGCTATGGGCTTTTCGAACAAATAAATAGCAGTGATAGTTAAATCGCGATCCACGTAGAACCGCCGCATCTGGTGGGTTGATCGGCAAGGATTTTGCGAGCATCATCGCATTTATTTAGCTGCCAATGTAACGCTATGCCCTCCAGCACCACCCTGCAACACGCGATCGAAAACATCACTATCTGGCGCAAAGGCGAACAGCGTGCGCCGCATAAACCACTATTGCTGCTGTACGTCCTCTCGCAGTACCAGCGCGGCCATGCGCGGATGTTCGACTACGCCTCAGAGATACGCGATGAGCTGCATAGCCTGCTGGAACGCTTTGGTCCGCAGCGCCGCCAGTACCGGCCGGATATGCCCTTCTGGCGCCTGAAAGGCGACGGCTTCTGGGAGCTGCACAACAGCGAACAGTGTTCATCCCAGGGCAGCCGACAGCCGCCCGGCAAAGAGCTTGAGCTCTGCCACGTCGCCGGCGGCTTTGATGAGCCGCATTTTGCGCTACTCAACAGAAATAAGAAGCTGATCAATACCCTCGCCCATCAAATCCTCGAGGCGCACTTTCCGGAGAGTATTCAGGAAGAACTGGCTGAAGAGATGGGGTTTGATCTGCTGCAGATCCGTAAAGAGCGTGACCCGCATTTTCGCCAGCAGGTGCTGCGCGCTTATAACTATGAGTGCGCGATCTGCGGCTTCAATATGCGCCATGATAATACCTCCGTCGCCCTGGAAGCGGCCCATATCAAATGGAAGCAGCACGGCGGCCCCTGCGAAATCCCTAACGGCCTGGCGCTCTGCGCGATTCACCATAAGGCTTTTGATAAAGGATCCATTGGTCTGGATGAGGATATGCGCATCCAGGTTTCGCCAGCGGTGAACGGCGGAGGCATCGTTGGCAGGCTGTTCTGGGATTTTGATGGTAAGCCGATTACCTTGCCGCAGGGGAAAGAATGTTATCCCCAGGAGGGGTTTGTGGCATGGCACCGGCGGGAGGTGTTCAGGGGGTAAGGGGGGATGGTGATAAGCGGGTTTCGATGCTGCCTTCTCGCTCCTGAACATCAACAGATCTTTTCGTGTCTGCGCCACCATCGTCTTTAAGCCACATATACGGAGGGATTGGCATCTCATTTGCTCCTTATCGTTGAAATTAACTTCAATGTCATAATGTAAAGCACAGCTGAAAGGAATATCACTATTATCAGCGATATATAAAAGAAAGTGTCATACATCGTATCGGCATTCACAATCCCGAATAAGAAGTGGCAAATATCTCTTGCGATATCATAATCGAGATAGGTTTCCGGTCTTGGAAGTGCACGTCCCAGAACCAAAAACAGCAATATAAAATAAATAATCTTACTGATTTTACGGGCAAGAGATGTTAGAGCCACTGGCAACAACCTCCACCCAACCGCGAGCCATCAGGGAACGCATGCAGGGAACCTGTACTAACGATGTATTCATAAGCGCATTCCGGATCATGGCAAAATCAGAATTATGGGTGATAGTAATACAACCCTCGGAAACCGTACCCGGATACAAACGGAAGTTACCAAGTTTCACACCCTCTACCCACGTCTCATCGTCAATTCCGCGGTCGTCACGCCATAACGCAAACCAATCGCTATTCCCCCGCCGTAGTTCGCGGCAGGACGTAATGAAACGATTGGTATTAGCCCTGCTTTTATTTATTTTCAAAGAATTGGCTGTAGCCCCCGCTCTCACGCCGGAAGCGGATATCACTCTGGTGAATCCGTCAATGTTTGCTCGTGAAGGATATCGACGGCACAACATGATGCTGTCGATGTGTTCACATAAACCGCCTGTTCATGAGTCATAACCCGTTTCTGCCATGAACAAGTCAGAGTAAATACATTTAAACCAATAATTTTAACATCCAAATTTTTTGCGTATCCAATCACTTATCGAATACTTATATGCGCTTTATTATTTATTAAATTAATACATCTCACACCAAGATAATTCATCATAATAATCAACCGTAAAGTGATATACTATGATGTTTTACGCCTTATTTAAATCAATGGTTCAAAATCATTTTGCAATACAATTTGTAACAATTAGGTTATGGTAACACTTATCAAGTTTTTTATTCTCTTGCAAATTAACATCGCTTATTTCTTGCAAAAATGATGTAGATCCTCAGTCATTTATTTAAACATAGGATAGCTATATGGCAGACATAGAAGGGATAGCGCGGAAGTTATATAACATCATTATCTCTCCTGATACAGTTACAGGGCTTATCAATGGTGGGTTATCTGTTCCTTTAGATTATGGTTATCTGATTTACGGTATCTTTGATACGGATACAAGATATGAACGTGAAACAGAAAGAATCCGTATGATGACCGCGATAAGACATGACATTCTTAACTATGAAAATATCGTTAATGCAGTTAAATTAATCTTTCAGTTATTTAATAAATATATATCCGAATCAGAACAAGATAGAATATACAGAAGTGTAGTTACCTCTATCGTGGGTAGAATCTCTACGAATATTATCGCATCGAACATCGCTAAAGCCGTTATAGAAAAAACGTCATTTACTTATGTAGTATTTAAGGGGAAAGGAAATCCAATAGCCTTTTTAAGTACTATCCTCTTGTTTGGTGGAATGGCAGAGCGTTCCATCAGGACCTCTGATAAACTCAGGAATGAAGCGCCCGAGGTATACTCGTTGTTAAGACCCCGCGATTATGTTCTTCTTTATTTCTTATTTGCCGATGCGGTACAACCTTTTGTGGATGCCATCCATGCAGGGTACACCGAGGGCAACCCCGTATTCGACAAGATTATGAAAAGAGTGGAAGATCATTTAAATACGAATGCTAAGGCTGGGTGATATGAAAAAAATCATCACGCCACTCGTCGATATAGTTCTCTGCACCTATATTATTACCACATGCTTTATTTGCCTGACTGAGTTTAATAACTGGCAGAATAAAATAATCGCAGTGACGATTATAATCGGCAGCGCTTATATCATCGCCATTGCATTGAATAGATTACTGGGAACAAAGATAGGTGTGTTAAGCGGTATTTTTAATTTACTATCAGGCCCACTATTAATTATTGGCGCTATTGTTTGCATAGCCTTACTTGACCCGTGGCCGGTTAAGGTTATTGGTCTGTTTTTATGGGTCATTATAATGTTTTGTTTACCTTCATTTATAAATAGAGATAAGGAATAATCATGTCAAATCCAGCATATCTTTGGCTAACCGATACAAACGGCTCCCCTATAACTGGTAGTTCTCTCGTTACAGGGCGTATTGGCGCTATTGAATTAAAAGCGGTAACGCACCACCTATCCATTCCTGTGGATGGAAACACCGGGAGATTAACAGGAACCAGAGTACATACGCCTATTACGGTACAGAAAGATTTTGATAAAACAACGCCCCTTTTATACAAAGCGCTGAGTGAGAACCAAACATTAAAGTCGGCAACCATAAAGATGTATCAGATCCTTGATGCAGGTGTTGAAAGCGAATATTTTAATATTATATTAGAGAATGTAAAAGTAACCGGAATTACCCCCAACTTATTTCCTGATTCTGGTACAGGTACGCACAGCGAGACGATTCAGTTAAGGTATGAGGCCATCACCTGGAAACATTGCGATGGGAATATCATTTACAAAGATTCCTGGAACCACAGGGCAACGGCATAAATTCTCCTTAGACTAAAGGCCATTCAAAAAAGTGGCCTTTTATAAGTTTAACTGATGATTTAAACCACCCTCGCCAAACAAGCCATCCAAATGCAACCGCATGGTTTGGAGGCATAGTATCTTGAAGCTATACCTCCTTGAGTAGCGCTAAATTAATTCAACACATTCGATACCTGCATAGCTTTAAGCCCCCTATAACTTCCGCTGTTCCAGGCTGGAATAAATCGTTTTAATTTCCGCTTGTAAGCTTTCGCCACGGTATACCATCGACGTATCGTATCGTTTGTACTTCTCATCACGCGTAGCGCTAAACCAGTTGAACGATCCTATGCACAGCAGCCCTTCATCACCAATCACGATTTTACTGTGAACACGGTTGACCAACATAGTCACAATGCCCAGCGCATTTAGTTTTTCCACTGCATCATTAAGGCGCTGCTGTTTTGCTTTGCGCTTTTCATAACTGACGTCTTGGGTATTAAAGCTTTTATCCGTTACGACAGTAATGTCGATACCACTTTAAGCACACCTGTTTTAGTTCCACGCACTTTTTGAGAGTTCCGGTTTTTCAGCCATCAGCCGGTACTCTTCCGGCGTCAGGTTGTTCAGGGACTCATGAGGCCGCTCGTTGTTATATTCTATCAGCCAGCGCTCGGTAATTTCCCGTGCTTCATTCAGTGTTCTGAACAGGTAAAAATCCAGAATTCCTGTCCGGTATGTCCGGTTGAACCGTTCGATAAAAGCATTTTGTGTAGGTTTACCCGGTTTAATAAATTCGAGCTGCACGCCATGTTCTTCGGCCCATTGTGCCAGTGCCCGCGAGACCAGTTCTGGCCCGTTGTCCATCCGCATTTTCAGCGGATAGCCGCGGTTTGCCACGATCCTGTCCAGCACCCGGATGATTCGCTGAGCCGGGATATTCCGGTTGATTTCTATCGCCAGTGCTTCACGGTTAAAATCATCCACCACATTGAAGGTCCGGAAGCGTCTGCCGCAGACCAACGCGTCGTGCATAAAATCGATGGGCCAGCTCTGGTTTAACGCTTGCGGTGTCGCCAGGGGTGCTGAATTACGCACTGGCAGCCGCTGTTTTCCCTTGCGACGAAAATTCAGTTTCAGCAGGCAATAAATCCGGTGAACACATTTATGGTTCCAGGTATTGCCCTGCCTGCGCAGCAGCTGGAACAGCTTCTTAAAACCGTAGCGCGGATAGCGTTCTGCCAGTTCAGTCAGCACGTGGATCACGGGTTCATCACGCCGGGTATCGGGCTGATAAAAATACACCGTCCTGCTCAGCGATAACGTCCTGCAAGCCTGGCGTAAACTTATGGCAAATTGCGTCGTCAGATAGCTGACGAGTTCACGCTTTATCGCTGGTTTTAAAGCTTTTTTCGATGACGTCTTTCAGTGCCCGGCACTCAAGACTGAGATCAGCAAACATCTGTTTAAGCCTCCGATTCTCGTCTTCCAGATCTTTGATTTTTTTAATATCGACCGCTTCCATCCCGCCATGCTTTGCCTTCCAGTTGTAATAGCTGGCTTCCGAAATAGCGGCCTCACGGCAAACATCCTTGACGGTACGTTCAGCTTCGACGGACTTCAATACGGCGATGATCTGGTGTTCAGTGAATCGGATCTTGCGCATAGCGATCTCCTCTGGGGACATAATCAGTATGTCGGAAGATCTCTAAAAGTGAATGGTTCATTTTGCCGGGATACTTACAACACCCCCACCGCAGTTCGCGGAAGGATGTAATGAAACGATTGGCGTTAGCCCTGCTTTTATTTATTTTCAAAGAATTGGTTGTAGCTTCCGTTCTCACGCCGGAAGCCGACCATTATGACAGCTATCTGTTAGTCGGCACTTAGCCCGCAACAGCCATTGCTGGAACAACTTACGACCTTCTGTTCCGTCCAGTGTTCTCCAGAGTGTAGGCCAAGCGGTGCCATATTCTAAGCAACCACCAAAGGTGAAAGAACATACTCGCTAGATAAGTTCCAGCGTCACCAGCTTTACCAGCAACACCGGCTAACAGGTAACCACTAGTAATTTACCGGTCCGCGATACCGCCGCCCTGATCCAGCTTCACAAAAGACAGGCTCTTGCTCTGTTGGAATGCAGGCAATTGTGGAAATCTCGTCTGCAACTGACCGTGCGGATAAACACTATCCATAGCTGGCGACCTGCTCCCATTGATTAACATACTTTGATTTTATTACATTTGCTCATTTACTCGCCAACACCAAAAACTTACACTTCCCACATGGAATTAAAAGCAAAAATAAGGATAAGGACGAATGGCTATTGGTCATTTTTTATTTAGGGGTGATAAGACCGCTTGCGGTGGCAGGATTCTTGAAGGATGCCCCGACCATCAATTTTTCGATAAAGATATGGCATGTGAAGGCCATAAAGTAACCTGCGGCAAACATCCAGGGCATTATCGTATCTGCGGCGGCCTTGATAGTGACGAAATACATGGTAAAAGAGTAGCCGGAACACTGCACAGCCGTTGTTCCTGTCCCTGCAAATCACGTTTTATTCCTTCCATCGATGACACTTATGAATTTTCTACAGGGGCAGCGAAAGCCGACACAGCCCAATCTCAAGTCGTCGAATTTCCCGTTCTCCCCGGCCCGATTTATGATCCCCAAGCTGATAATGTGACTGACACCTGCAAGCCAGAAGATAACCCGCTGCTGAACGGCGTTTATATCTGGACTGAAACGACAAGTGCAGGACATGTTTTCGTTTCAGTGCATGAGAATAACAATATCTTCCTCTACACCTATGGACGCTATGGACGCACTGATAAAAGTACCTTCACTGGGGATGGGATTTTAGACTTTTTCCAAGATGAAGATGCGCGTAAGTATTACCGATACGAACTTTATGAAATGGGAGCTCGCGCTTTCCGCATTGATGATGCAGATCCTAAAATAATCCGTAAATTCTTCGAAAACCTTTGGAATGGCGGTGTAACACCAATCCAAACGCCAAACATGCAAGATGGTACAAAGCGAAGAGGCCGAACCATTGATAAGTATGATGTCACTGGTAGCAACTGTACCACTCACTCAGTCGAGGGGCTCAAGTTTGCTGGCTCAAAGGTATTCGAACACGGTTACACATCCACGACAACACAGCTACCAATCGACATAGAAGAAGATTTTACTATTCCGGTTTCACTGCAAAGATATCTTGAATCAAAGAGTGCGGATTTCTCATCAATCCTCGTTGTCGAAATGACTAATACATTCAAACAGCAGTGCCCTAACACCGAGAACAAAAGCCCTCAATCAATAGGAGGGAGTGCAAAAATTCAACAATCTGCTGCCGATTCCGCTGCTGTTGCTGGCTCAACATCCCCCTACTCAGGCGGTACAGTAGGCGGTTCATTGGGAAGCACTTACGATGATGAATAAGAAGTTCTGGATCAGATGGGTGAGTATCGCGCTGATCTGTGCAGCGTATTACGCTATCGTGCTTTATTTCGATCTGGTCTTCGCTCTTAACTTTACAGAGACAATGAGTCAAGGCGGAGAATTTACCCCTTCTCAATGTACCTGGTTTGTTAAGGAGCTAGCGCAAAATCACTCTGATTCGGCTTTAGCCTCCATCATTGGTTTCGCTGTCTGCGTCCCTTTGATCCTGCTCATCTTCAAGAAAGTGAAATGACTGTCAAAGGCTGGCGAGATCCAGCCTTTTCCTTCCTCCCTCATTTTAGACAATATGTAGTGGCACACTGAATTTGGCCACCCTGGACTGCCCCCACCACTCCGGTAGACGATTCTGCCCTAAAGTTTGAGTAAAGGAGGTTCGACTGGCGCTTCGTCAACATCATCACCCGCGCCCTGGTGGCACTGGGCCAGCGCCCGGACTACGCCCGTATCGCCCGCCACGTTATCAACATCGACGAACTATTTATCGACTACGCCCGCGTCTTTTTGCCCAGCCAGGACCGCCAGGCATGGGGCAACGTGGTACGGATTGCCGTTGGCATCACTGAGAAAAACACGCCACGTAATCTTCAGGGAAGGGACAGCTACGTCGTCGCGCTGGAGCAGTACCTTTCAACCACCCGATTACACGACACGATCCTCGACGGTCTACGTACTGCCGTGCGCTATGACAAAACCTATTTCGATAAGATCGTCGCCTCGCTGCTGCCACTGCTGGAAAAACTGACCACCAGAAAAATCTCCCAACTGCTGGCCCCGGACTACGGCGACCTTAACGACCCGCGCCCAGTATTCAACTGGCAGCAGGCCATTCGCCAGCGGGCGATTATTTATGTCGGGCTGGATGCATTGTCTGACGCAGAAATTGCCGCCGCTGTCGGCAATTCAATGTTCGCCGATCTGGTCAGCGTCGCCGGACATATCTACAAGCACGGCGTGATGGATGGCCTGCCGCAGACGGAAGAGAACCCGGCCATCAACCTGCACTGCGATGAGTTCAGTGAACTGATGGGCGATGAATTTATTCCGCTAATAAATAAAGGCGGCGGCGCAGGTGTAGAGGTTACGGCCTACACCCAGACGCTCTCCGATATAGAAGCCCGCATCGGCGACCGCGCCAAAGCGGACCAGGTCGTCGGCAACTTCAACAGTCGGATCATGATGCGGGTGCGGGAATCTGCCACCGTCGAATTGTTGACGAAGCAACTGCCGCAGGTGGATGTGCTCAGCAACAGCATCAGTTCCGGCGTTGCCGACAGCGCCGACGCACAGGGCAATATCAGTTTTTCCAGCAACACCCAGGATCGGATGAGCAGCATACAGGTGCCGTTACTGGAACCCGCCTCACTGGTACAGCTTCCCAAAGGGCAGGCGTTCGCTCTGCTGGAAGGTGGTCAGCTCTGGAAGCTACGCATCCCATTACCGGACGCAGCACACGATCCGCTGATGCCGGAAAGCATCACACACATAGCCCGCTATATGGAAAAACAGTACGACAGCACGCCCATATGGTGGGACCGCCCGGAGACAGTTGTAACGGCGAAAAATGACCCTATTTTATGGCTGAACGACAGCGAAACCACGGAGAAACAGACCGATGATACCCCGGACACACCGCCAGCTCGTGAGCGTTGAAGTGATGTGGCCTGCACAAACACTGCCTCTTCCCCTGCAACAGGCGGTGGAAGCGCTGACGCAGGGAGAAACGCCCGACCAGATTATCGCCCGGATGAATTTGCAGGGCTTTCAGGCATGGCGCGAAGCTACATCGCCGCAAGGCGAACACGACATTTTTCAGATACGACTGGATGAGGCACACGAGGCACGGTTCCTCTGCCGCTACATTACTCTGCCGCTGCACTGATGCCCGAACATGCGCCACCAGGCCCCGTGCGTCGCCCCGGACGGCTCGGCTGGATAGCATTACTTCCCGGCGTGCTGATCGGTTTTTGCCTCGGCGCGTGGATGCTGGCGATAACGCTGGAGTGGCTGGGCGAGGCGTTTTTCTGGCGGAACACCTGCGCCAGTCACAGTGAGCAGGTATTGCTGGCGACATGGCAGTGGTGGAAAAGCTCTGCTGGCGCACCGATGTGGTTAGTAGAAGACCTCGCGATTGTCAGCGATACGTTGCAGAAAGGGAGCGCGGCGCTGATTGCTTCTCTCAGTGGTCAAAGCGGGTTGTTCTGGACGGAGGCTGTCACGACGGTAATCCGCTGCGCGTTACAGTCTGCGATTAAGTTACCCTTACCTTTCTGCTGCGCTGGCTATTTTATTGCAGGCGCTACCACAGTTTGTGCTGACCATTGTTATAGGGCTGATTGACGGGCTGGTACGCCGCGACTTACGGCGATTCGGCGCAGGCCATGAGTCCGGGTTTGTTTATCATCATGCAAGGCGTATGATTTCATCCAGCTAGACAGCGACGGGGCTGGTGTTGCCGCAATTTCTTACCCCTGAATATTTTGTGGTACTAAGTTCAGTAATAGTTGGATTAGCGGTATCCTTTGTAATTAGGACATTTAAAAAATATTTTTGAGTATATTAAAATGACATTAAAGACTATCATCGAACAATTTCCACCGTTATCAGTTGATGAGCTAGTCACTGGGATCAATAATTTCCCTCAATACAACATAGCTATGAAAAAAGAATTCTTAGCTAAATTGATCAAACACCACCCTTTGCTCTATGTTGATTGGGGAGAAGGCTCTTCATATTATAGAGCAAGGTATATGGGAAATGATGCGTCCCCTATTGACCACGTTAGTAAAATTCTTTGCCCCCCAAAAGAAATAAGATCCTACGGTAGAATTGATTCAGATGAAAATGAGATTCTCTACACAGCCAGCAGTAAAAACACTGCACTTAACGAGTTAAAAAATTATAATAATAGCTTTAATTATTATACTATAGCTACTTTTCGTATCTATAATAGCATAAAAGTTCTTCCGATCGGGGAACTTTCACATACTCAAGTTACAGGAAGAGGAATGCTTCTGGGTAATCAATCACAATCAATTAACAAATTGATCAATGCCTGCAATCCTGATGAAGTAACCCGATTACTTATAACTGACAAATTCCTTTCTGACTCTCTAATGAGCGATAACTACAACATAACTTCATATGTTGCCAATTGTATCTTTGAAAAAAATTCTGACATTTATGTTATAGCATACCCCAGCAAACAATATCCCGGAGGAATAAATTTCGCCATAAAAAACAAAGTGATATGGGATCACCTCGGCATAAATGCAGTTAGATATGCGCAGATTCGACATTTAGCATGTGGCTACTTTGAAGAAAGAAATACACGTCATGTGAAAGGGATTACACAAAGAGGGAAACTTATCTGGGATGAAAATCATGCTGATGATGAATATTATACCTATCCTTTGGAACCGCTCTGGACCCCGGGACAGAGCATTTAAATTATAAAAAACTCTGTTTGATTCATCGGCTGACAATAACAGTTTATAGGGTCATCTAGCAAACGAATGCCAGCGGGATGACTCATATGACTACAAATAAGCTGACATTCACGATTTTCACCATAATTGACCAGCCCCCAGGATTCGATATAACCGTAAGTTAGTAATATCTGTTTTCTAACTGTTTAATTCCCCATTTCACCATCGTGCTGCAAATTCTGATGGCGTCTGATAATTTAGTGCTGAATGTGGACGACACTCGTTATAATCCTGCCGCCAGACATTAATGGTTTTCCTGGCGTGACCGATATCTCTGAACTAGTGCTCATTCAGACATTCATCGCGAAAGCGTCCGTTAAAACTCTCAAAAAATCCGTTCTGCGTTGGTGTAAGCGCACCCGTTTTAGTTCCACGCACTTTTTGAGATTTCCCGGGTTTTGACCCTGGCCCAAATTCAGTGCAGTGCTAAATCAGAGATCTTCGTCTTTCCGGAGACTTCGGATGAATTCAGCCATCAGCCGGTATTCTTCCGGCGTCAGGCTTTTCAGGGATTCATGGGGGCGCTCGCTGTTATATTCAGCCAGCCAGCGCTCTGTAATTTCACGTGCTTCGTTCAGGGTTCTGAACAGATAAAAATCCAGTATTTCTGTCCGGTACGTCCGGTTGAATCATTCGATAAAGGCATTCTGTGTTGGCTTGCCGGGCCTGAGAAATTCCAGCATCACACCATGCTCTTCTGCCCATTGTGCCAGCGTCAGCAAGACCAGCTCCGGACCGTTATCCATCCGCATCTTCAGCGGATATCCGCGGTTTGCCACGATCCTGCCCAGCACTCTGACAACCCGCTGCGCCGGGATATTCAGGTCAATTTCGATCGCCAGCGCTTCCCGGTTATAACCATCCACCACGTTGAAGGTTCTGAAACGTCTGCCGCACACCAGCGCATCGTGCATAAAATCGATGGACCAGCTCTGGTTCATCGCCTCTGGCGTTGCCAGCGGAGCCGGATTGCGCACCGGCAGGTGCTGTTTTCCCTTACGGCGAAAATTCAGTTTCAGCAGGAAGTAAATCCGGTGAACGCGCTTATGGTTCCAGGCGTTGCCCTGCCTGCGAAGGACCTGAAAAAACCTTTTATATCCGTATCGCGGATAGCGTTCAGCCGCCACGGTCAGCGCCATAATGACTGGCTCATCACGTTGCGTATCCGGCTGATAACGAAATACCGTCCTGCTCAGCGACAATATCCTGCATGCCTGACGTAAGCTCATGGCAAACTGCGCGGTCAGATAGCTGACCAACTCACGCTTTATCGCTGGTTTTAAAGCTTTTTTTCAATAACGTCTTTCAATGCGCGGCACTCGAGGCTCAGGGCCGCAAACATCTGTTTCAACCGGCGGTTTTCATCTTCGAGGTCCTTCATCTTTTTGATATCAGAGGCTTCCATACCGCCGAACTTCGCTTTCCAGTTGTAGTACGAGGCCTCAGAAATCCCGGCTTCGCGGCACACATCTTTGACGGTGCGTCCGGCTTCGACGGACTTCAGAACGGCGATGATCTGGTGTTCGGTGAATCGGGCTTTGCGTATGGCGATCTCCTCCAAGGATATATTCAGTATGCCGGAAGATCTCTAAATGTGAATGGTCCGGTTTACCGGGATGCTTACAGGTTGACTCAGATTGACTTCTGTTGAAAGGAGAATCGCGAAAAGCCTTGCGTAGCGCGGATTTCAGGCACAAAAAAGACGTCCGTCGACGTCTATTGATGTTCCGATGGTGCGAAGGCCGGACTCAAAACTCACCATAATCAATTGATACAAAAGGATTTAATATTGAAAAATCAAAAATATGCCCCTTTTTGTGCCCCCAGACATTTTGTTGCCATTGTATGGATAACGAGTTGAAGCATATACCTTTTATGGATAGTTATTCTTAACCGGTTAGGTTCCGTCATACGGATCCTTACCGGAACAAAACTTAACAATCCATTAATTTGAAAGCCGCCCTGATATAACTCTCTTCAGGTTTGAATCGTGACATGTGTCGCACGCAGATAACCGGGATATTTCTACTGTTAAGATTGGCCATAAACGCGAAAGTAGTGTGGTAGCCTTTCGGCTGAGAAAATTTGAGAGTAGTTGCATCGCCAAAGTGCTTTAGCAACAAACTCGCGGCTGAGAGTGACAGGAGACTGTTGCTATATGCAACGATCAAATCTGGTTCGCTCAAATGGGCTGTTACATGCTCAAAAAATGCCATTGAGTTTGCTTCGATTTCATTCATTGTAGTGTCGTGACAAGCTGCCTCTCTTCTCAGGGTTGCAGCATTCTGAGAACACATCATTAATGCGTTGGTATAAATAACATCCTCCCAGCTATAACCGAGGCAAGAAGGTATTTGCTGTAGTCTTTTGGCAAGATGAGTGATCCCCCACTTTCCTTGTACCCCTTGTTGAATACCTGAAATAAAAGGATGTGCATAATCTTGAAGGATGGCCTGGCGATTAGTCATGCATGAATCAGCTAACGAGCCATTAAAGCCCATCATAATCAGCCGTTTTCTCGATGGTGTTGCAGCCAAGAGGTCAAAAGCACAGTCATAAGGTCGTCCTGGCAAATCAGCCAGGTTAAAGCGGGAGAGTCCTTCTAGAATGAAATCTCTGGTCTTGTCCACTGCTTAAATCTTCTCATGAAGTTGCATAGCAACATCATACGCAAAAAAAGTTTTTTTGCATTTAACTGTTCACACTGTTCACCTGCTTATTTTTCTTTTTAATATCATAATGATAGATGGTGATCAGTTGGTGAAGAGTGAACAGTCAACTCTTCACCTCAGCGCGTTTCTGGCCTGTTTCCGGCGACCATCACCGCAATACGATGGTGATGAGGGGGAAGTAAAAAGTTTTTTTTGTGAAAACTGTTCACACTGTTCACTAAGAGTTTTTGTTATTTATTTTCATGGTGTTAGTGCGTGAATACTTAGTGAACAGTGAACACTTTACTGTTCACCTTCACAGACTATAGGTACAAGCGTTATAGTCTGCTGTGAGCGTGAACTGGACGAATAAGATTGTTCTTTGCGGCTGATTGTCATGAGATAAAATCTCTGTCTACTACCAGTTTAAGAATTATAATTAAATATTCATAATGTAATAAATATCAAGGCTGGATAATAAACGGTTGAAAATGAAGAAAAAGACTAAAAAATTCGTCCGCATTCGTTACCGAGAGCACACAGCTACCGAGAAAACTTACATTTATCTTTATAAGCAGTTTTGTCGGTCATGCGAGATTGCCATGGTAATCTCATTGAATCAGGGGGGGAATTAAGACTGATGGGCGGGGTCTGCGTGCTGCCAATATTTTTACACGACAGGTGTTGACGGCACACAGTCTAAATAAGTTGCTGCCAGTGCTGCGCAATGGAGATGATCCTGATATGGCTGTGTGGGATTTAACCACTATAGCTCTTTTATCCAGAAGCATTATGGAAAATTTCCAAGCGCTTTTTTTTTACGGCACAGAAATAATTTCGGAAGAAGAAGCTGATTTACGGTTTCATATTCTCCAAAAAGACAGAAATTATAAATGGCGTGATATCAGAGTGAAAGCAGGTGAACCTGTTGAACCTCTCGAGGAGTTTACCACTGGTTTACTTGAGCAGCAGGCACGGATAGTCAATCATGAATTCTATAGCTCATTGTCTAAAGGACAAAAGAATAGCCTAAAAAATAGGTCGGAGATGTATTACTCTAAAACTGAGTTTGAGGCACGATGTCCACGGCTGGCTAATATTGGGCTTAGTCACCAAATACTGTCAAATCTGGCCCACCCTCTGCCACTAGCTATCGAGAGGATCGATGAACTCAAGGGGCGTGGTACCCCAAATGATGCTGATATCAATTTAGCCATATTCTCGCTGAACGTGGCCACTGATTGCCTCATCGGCTCGATTGAAGAGATGGGAATAAAATTTGCTGATAATATCGGTGTGCCGTATCGTTCACTGATACAGGAGCTTGCAAAATACCCAGAGTTAACTTAACGTTCATAACGTCGGCCTCCAGTCCGAAATGGACTGGAGGTCAGATAAAAATGATGAATAGAAATAAAATGTTTTAAATGATTTTAGTCATATAAAGACTTAAATAAAATTGTCACTATGTCAATTTTGATTGGCTAATATTTTTGGTAAATTCTCCTTGATTTGCATAACGAAAGGCTCCATTCGCATATATGCTCTCTTGGATAAGTCTAGCTGATAATCTAAATTTTTTTTAATTTCAGCATGAATGTGAATGGCATTTCTGGCTTCATATAATTCAATGAGTTCATCCTTGAGTTTTGCATCAATTAAACCTAGCCTTTCAGCACATTCTGCTTTTTTATCAAATCGCACTTTTGTTATGTCTGTTTTTGCGGTACTTTTATATGTCGGAATGATATCTTTCTCATCATGTTTAAGTGCTTTGGCTAAAATAATTCTTTGATTCTGTGGGATTGATATTTCTTTTTTGGTTTCAAACTCTGTTAATGCTTGTACATGCTTATTTGACGACATTTCTGTAAATAAAATATGGTGGAGTACTGCCTCATATATCGATGCGTATGCTAATACTTGTAAGCGGATTTGCGCTCTCAAAAGCCACTCGTCAGCATTCATTCCTTCTAGTATTTTGTATATATACCTAGTTGAGATGAATTCGTCTGCAAGTCGTGACTGAAGTGTTTCATCTGAAATGAAGTCGAATCTTTTTTTAAGCCTCCCAGATGTGCGTCGATATAAGATTTTATTGCTGTAATTGTTTCATCAGTAAATGCCATGTTGTATATGTCCTTTATGTTACACATATCAATTATACTAAGTTGTTATTTGTGTTATCAAAATTACTATTGAAAATCAAATGATAGTTAAAAAGTCATGCTAATCAATTCAAGTATCATAAACTTAGGTTGAGTATCTTGCCCACTTCTTGCACTCAAAGGTCTGATAATTTTTGAGGGTAAAAAGTTTTTTCTGGAAAAACTGTTCACACTGTTCACTTGGTATTTTTATTATTTATTTTCATGATGTTAGCGGGTGAACACCCGGTGAACAGTGAACACTTTACTGTTCACTCTGGCCGGTGAGCAGGCAAAAAAAGACCGGCTGTTGCCGGTCCGGGTAGGTTATGTTGCTGTGGGTTCGTCGCACTTCGGCAGCCAGTCGGCGTTGCTTTCCTCCCTGAGGGCGAGATTGGTCTGCATGCCCTGATTTGTGCGGCGCTTCTCGTAATTCAGTCCGTACTCTTTCAGCATAGCTGAGAGCCCCTTGCCGAACATGGTCAGGCTGAGTGCGTTCCTGTAGCCGTGGGCCTCCATGTACACCAGATAGGCGTGATACAGGTACAGGCGCGGCTGGCGCGGGATAATGTTGGCGTTCCCCATATACATCCCGTCCGGCTCCGGCAGCGCTTCCAGATAACCGCAAAAATCAAACGTCGGGTCAGCATCGCGCTTGATGCTGAGCGCCTCATCGGAGTTCTGCTGCGACTGGAGCAGGGCGCGGGCGCTCATCGGGTCGCTGAACTGCTGCATTAACTGGCGCACAATCACGGCCAGCTCGCGGGCGATTTTATCCCTGAGCTGCGGGTCGCGTTCTTCCGGGGCTATCTGCTCCGGGAAGTGGATAATCACCCGGCGACGTGACACGCCGCCGCTGCGGTCGGTAAAGCGCATCGGGTTATTGTTCACGGCCAGAATCACCGCCGGAATGTGCGTCGAGTAGGGATTCTGGTATTTCGGGTCAACGGAGACCGCATCGCCGCCGGTAATGGCCTTAAGTCCGGCACCGTCACCGCTCCATTTCTCCTGGTCAGGCAGACGAATGAGCGAGAAACCAATCAGGGAGGCGCGCTTGCGCGGGTCTTCCAGCGTGTCGATGTCCGCTGACGTGGCGTTATCCTCTCCGGCCAGCATCGTGGCGATTTCAGCCAGGATACTTTTCCCGCTGCCGCCGGGGCCGGTGACTTCGAGAAAGAGCTGCCAGTCGTAGCGGTTCGCCAGCACCATAAACAGCGCGGCCAGAATCACGTTACGCTTTGTCGGGTTGCCACTGGCCGCCCGGTCGAGCCAGCGCCAGAAATTCGGCGCGTGGGTTTCCAGCGTTTCCCCTTCCACCGGCGGGGTAAAATCCACATCGCACAGGGTGCGCAGCCAGTGCGATTTGCTGTGCGGGCTGAACAGGCCGCTTTGGGTATCGAGTACCCCGTTGCGAAAACCAATCAGACGGCGTGCCGGTGCATCCTGCTGCGGAATAATCAGTTTCAGGGTTTCCACCACCGACGCAATTCTTCCCGATGAGAACGGGGCGCGCAGGCGCTGGAACAGTCCGGCCACATCGCGGGCAAAATCAGACGGCGGAATTACCTTCCAGATGCCGTTTTCATAGCGGGACAGGAGCTGGCCGTTGGCGTCCACGGCCAGCGCTTCGCCGTAATGTTCATGCACCCGCATTGCCTTATCGCTGGCGCTCATGGCGGTAAATTCCGCCTCGCTCATGGTGTCAAACGGGCTTTGTGCCGCTGGCCGGATGGCGGCATAAATGGCTTTCCGCGTGGCGTCCTCCCCCTTCAGCATCACCGCATCATTCCAGTCACCAAATACCGGCGGCAGGGCAACAACGCCCTCACAGGCGTCTGCGGCCACAGCGGCTTTACTCTGGCCGTCGCCATTCAGGTCACGGTCAGCGGCAAGCACAATCTGACAGGCCGGATGTTTCTGACGGGCCAGGCTAGCCAGAGAAAGAAGGTTCACGGACGACAGCGCCACCATGACGATTTCCCCGGTCAGGTGATGCACGGTAAGGGCCGTCGCATAGCCCTCCGCTATCCACAGGCGTTTCCCGGCCTGTTTCTGCCCGTCGATGAGATGGCATGCCCCTTTGACCTGCCCGCCCTTCAGGGTGCGCTTGAGCCCCTCAGCATTAATAAACTGGAGGTTAACCAGCACGCCGGACTCGTCATACAGCGGCACCACCACATCACCGGCGCGGTAAGCCACGCCGCCGGTTTTGTGCGACGTGGTCAGCGTCAGACATTCCAGAGCGGGAAAGCCCTTGCACGTCAGGTAGGCGTTGCCGGTGGCCGGGCGGGTTTTCTCCAGCAGTCTGACGGCCAGCGCGGCCGCTGCTTTGCGGTCGGCTTCAGTCTCAGCCTCTGCGGTTGCCACCACTTCCGGGGCCACCGGTGGCAGGTGACCGGTGACGGCGTTCACCTTCCCGGCGGCCTCGGATGCCGACACGCCGAACACCTTCTCAACCAGTTTCAGGCCATCACCGGCACCGCACTGGTTACAGAACCATGTGCCACGCCCCTCTTTATCGTCAAAGCGGAAACGGTCAGCGCCACCACACACCGGGCAGGCCTGATGGCGGTTTTTTATCACTTTCATTCCCAGTGCCGGGAGAATGCGCGGCCAGTGGCCGCACGCCTGTTTTACGGTGTCCGTTACGTTCATTTTCATGGTTTTTTCTCCCTCAGTGCAGTACAGGCGATGGGATATGGCGGGCGCAGAGCTCATCCATCACGGCGAGCCCGAGGAAGGACAGCGACGGGGCGGCTTTCAGCGGCCCGGCTTCCATCAAATCTTCCAGCAGCGCACAGGCAATCAGACGGCCTTTTTCCTCGCCGTGCTGGCGCAGGTAGAACCCCTCCAGCTCGGCAGCGATGGCACTTTCCAGCGCGTCGAGGGTGAGGTGAGGATAGCGGTGCTGGCGTTCGCACAGGGTCAGCCAGGCACAGGCGACAGCACGGCGATACAGGGCGGCACGCAATACAGGCGGCAGAGGCGTTTTCATACGTTGCCCTCCCCGGTGAACCAGCGGTGGTTGCAGCGCTCGACCACGCCGTCGAGCTGGGCGGTCATGAGGTAAATCACGGAAGTGAGCTGTAACTGCTGGGTCGGGTCACGACGCAGGGAAGTGCAGTCCTGCACCTGCATCAGCTCGCCGACGAACTGGCCGACGTTACGCAGGTGCTCCAGGCATTCGAGGTCTTTGACGGTGATGGCGGGCTGTTTCATGCGCGCACCTCCGCCACCGGCAGACGACCGGCAAACGAGAGGACGTAATCGCGAACGAGGGAAAGGCGTGCGGCGTGTTCATCCCCGGCAACGGCGCGGAGCATACAGATACGGGGTTTACGGTCTGCGCGACGAACGGCGGCAAATACAAAGACAAACTGCGGGTGTGACGGGGCGAGGATAGTAGCCATGATGGCAGCCTCCAATGTTTGCATGTGACTGCTGCCACCGGAAACGCCAATTTCACTGGTGGTAGCCCAAACGGGGTTGGCGTAACCGGCAACATTGGAAACCGGCGCTTCGTGAGAAGCCCCCGCCTGAGCCACCATTACTCGATGGATCCAAAGATTTTTAAATCTTTGGATCAAAAATGGTTGCGCTAAGGCATAGACACAAAAAAAGACGCAAGGCGCGTCTGGTGTCGCCAATAAGTAACTCGGGTTCCTACGCCCGGCTGCCGATTTTGCGACAGCGGCAAAACTATACCTGGAAACGGCGAAGGGAAGCAAGCCAGAAAAAGGGGCTTTTTGCGGAACGGGCATCATCATGCGTCATAACCCCGGTTACGTTCGGCGATACGGTCAGCCATCCACCCGGTGATTTCCGACTGCGCCCACGCCACGTTTTTTCCGCCGAGCGAGATTTGTTTCGGGAAAGCCTCCCGGCTGATGAGGTCGTAAATCGTGGAGCGGGACAGCCCGCACAGGTGCATCACTTCGGGCAGGCGAATAAAGCGCTCCTGAACGGTATCAGAAACCGGCATCAGCGGCGCGGCAGGGGCAGAAGACGGGGAAGAAAAAGCGGTGTGCATCGGGCTACCTCATAAAGTCCATACAGTGCCGGTCGTGTCCGTCCGGCCTCGGGTAGCTCTCTATTTTGTGAATATTTTCCCTGAGGGCAACAAGTCTTTTTGTTGTGTCCGACCACACAACATATTGATTTTTTGAAAGTGGAAAACACTGGCAACTGTTGGCAATCGTTGGCAATTGATGGCAAACCGATGATTACTTTTATTTATATATATTTATTTTCTAATCGCAAAAAAGACTAAGTGAACAAAGCTTCGTCAAAACAGAAAGGTGAACAGTAGTGAACAGTTGGTGAACACTTCCACCCTCAACTGTTCACCACTTAACTTACTGTATTACTTATTCTTTTATTTAAAGTGAACAGTAGTGAACAGTTATATGTAAAAAAACAAACGGTGAGTATGCTTTTCCTGAGACCTTTCTCTGGCAAGCCGGGTTTTAACGTCCTGTTTGTGCCAGAACTGCCACAACCGCAACAGGTCGTGTTGTTGTGTGTGCCCCGGCAGAATCACCTCATGTTGAAACCACGAGGAAACCTGCCATGACCGACACCACTTTTATCCCTGATTACCTGAAACCGGCGCTGGAGCGACTGGCCGCAGCCCGGGAAGCCCATCTTGAACAGGCCCGCCGGATGGAGGACACCCTGACGGCCATTACCCGCGCGGAGGAGCAGAAAGCAGAGCTGGAGCAGGACAACGGCAGCGATACCCGCACATGGCGCGCCGCTTTTCGTGCCGGGGGTGCCATGCTGACCGATGAGCTGAAAAGCGGTCATATCGAGCGAGTGGCCCGCCGGGAGCTGGCGCAGGAATGCCACAACCTGACCGAAGTGCTGGCCTTTGAACGTGACCAGCTGAAAGTCGCCTGCAACAGCACCGCGCGGGCATTCCGGCAGGCGCATCATGCTGTGTTGAGTAAATACGCTGAGGAAGAGCTTAACCGCGCGCTGAACGACACCCTCGGGCCACTGGTCCGGGCGATGGTGCTGAAAGCAGAGGTGATGGAAAATCCGCTCGCCAACACCACCGGCCATCAGGGCTACATCGAACCGGAGAAGGAGGTCATGCAACAGGTGGTCACCTTCCTGACCGGGAAAGTGAGCGCCTTCTCCGTCAGGCCAGCCGATGAGCCGGTGCTCTCCCTGACCGGCTTCCCGGCCGTCGCGCTTGCGCATATGGACCACGACGCCGCCAGCACGCCCGGCGAGCGTAAAGTCTGGCAGGAGAAAATCCGTCAGCGCGAGGCTGACCTGAAAGCGCGGGGGCTGCTGCCATGATGCACTGTCCGTTCTGCAAAAAGTCAGCGCATACCCGTACCTCCCGCTATCTGTCAGAGAACGTCAAACAGCGCTACCACCAGTGCACTAATATTGAGTGCTCGGCGACGTTCCGCACCACTGAAGCCATTGACGAGGTTATCCGGCCCCCGGCGGAGAAAACGCCGCCTGTCGCGGAGCCGGTCACACCCCCGGCACCCCGTAAAGTGCAGGGCTGCTACAGCTCGCCATACCGTCATTAATCAGGGGAGAACTGACCATGACCACCCTCACGCTACAGCAGGCCTTTGAAGCCTGTCAGAAGAACGAAACCGACTGGCTGAACCGTAAAGCCGAACTGGCGGCCGCAGAGCAGAAATACCGCGAGCAGGTGCTGGCCGGGGATGACCGTATTCCGGGCAGAATGCAGACACTGCGCGACATTATCGACGTCAAAAAATGGGAGATTAATCAGGCCGCCGGACGCTATATCCGCTCTCATGAAGCGGTACAGCGCATCAGTATCCGCAACCGGCTGAATGACTTTATGCAGGCGCACGGGACAGAGCTCGCCGCCACGCTTGCCCCGGAGCTGATGGGACTCAGTCAGCAGCCCGCACTCCTGACCGGCCATGCGCTCGACCGTTCGGCCCATTACCTGAGGGAAGCGCTGTCCGTGTGGCTGAGTACCGGTGAAGAAATTCATTATGCGGCAGAAGACAGCGATATTTTAACGGCCATCGGATTCAGACCTGACGCGGCTTCGCGGGTGGATAATCAGGAAAAATACACCCCCGCACAGAGTCTGATTTATGCCCGCCGGCGCGCGGAACTGGCCAGGAAGTAGCCCCCGCAAAAATCCCCGAAAATACCGCTATTTTTCCCGAATTAAGCCATGCATCCACAGGGTGCATGGTTTTGCATGCGTTTCCCCGTCCCGTCACTCCCTTCGCAGCCCTGTCCCGGCGCGGCCTGGGCCCCCCGATGCACCTGCATGAAAACCGACCCACGAAGCGTGCAGGCGAGGCGGGGAAAGCACTGCGCGCCAGCGGTAAAGTATTTATTTAATTATATTTAGTTTCGCTGTCTGAGCGCGTCTCTGTGCGGCGCGGGTTCTCGGGAGTGTCGGTGGTTAGTGCGGTGCTGTTCGAGAGCGTGGCGAGCCTCTGGGGCGGCGAGGCTTGGGAGTAAGGAAAACGCCCGGAGGCGGGGGGTAACTCCGCACGAAATTAGTTGATCATCATCAAAAAAAACATTTTATTCACTTGCTTGTTATAAACAATATGCGATTGATAGATGGTTAAGTAATATATTTATCCATTTGGAGCAAATTGCTCTCGATTCGTGGGGGAAAAATGAAAGTAAGTCTTGATCTTGTCATAAACAGTGGTGACAACGAAGTTGACATGGATTACGCTCTTCAGACTTTATCCGGAGCTTCAGGGGTTACAAGTATAATCACAGAAGCAATATTACGAGGGAAGGTTAAAGAAAATCGCCATCAGACTAATGAAATTCGCACAAAATTAAAGCATTCTTTTACGGGTTCTTTTGGCCAATGCTTTGATGTAGTAATATCGGATAGAAATGTCGCAGCTAGATTGTCTACAATGACTAGATCAGTCTTTTCAGAAGTGATGAGTTATTACATTTATGAATCTCTTTTTTTAGAAAGCCCTAGACTTAGCGATGCCGCTATAAAAATTATTAAAGGGTTAGAAGATATTGAGGATGAACTTACCAAAGCTATAAGAAATAGACTGAAAAACATGCACAAAATTTCTACGATGTGTAATTATTCAGTCGATTTGAATTATAGAAAACCTGGCGGTAAACAAAGGATAGCGACTTTGAATCAACATACAGCTTTAAATATTACAGAGTTAATTGAAACTGACCATGACCATTACATAGAGGCTATCATAACCCGCTTTAACACCTTCACAGGAAATGGTAGACTATTAGTTAATGGCGAAGAGAGAACTACATCGTTTGGTTTTTTAAATGGACTTAAATATGTCACTGATGCTCAGACGAAAAAAATAACAAGTAATCTTGATGCAAATAACAGGCTGGCCGAAGAAGAACGAGAGCACTTGTTATTAAAGGTCAGGGATATGACCATTAGCAATGGTGAGATCGTAAAATATTTAGTTATTGAGGTTGAAGACTTATGAAATATATTGGTTGGTTAGCGTCATTTTTGATAGTGTTAACTTTAGGTGTTTACTATTATCAATTTGGCGTTGGTCCAACCATTCTTTCAAAAGGAAAGGATGTATGGGGGCAGTTTGGTGATTACTTTGGAGGGGTTCTCAATCCTATCTTAAGTTTTATTTCCATACTGCTTTTGATTAAATCAGTAAGAATGCAATTTACAGCTAATGAATGTTTAATTAATGAGACTAGGAGACAAGAGATTCTGGATAAAAGAAAGTCATTTGAATTTCAATTTTATAATCTAATTGAGGCGCAAAAAAGTGGCTTTGATGACTTTTCTTTAATTTTTCCATCTCCTAATGGGGGGCATGAGGTAAAGAAGGTTGATGCAGTAAATAAACTTGAGCAACTTATAAAAACAAGCGTTCAGAGAGGTATGGTTGGTGTGAATTTAACTAACATACTTGAGACTTTAGACAATAACTCTGATGATAAAATGTTTTCTTTTGCTAGAAGATTTTATCTTGCAGTTAAATTGATTGACAAAGAGATTACTGTTCAAAATGGGTTCACTGAACAGGATAAGGTAATGTATGTGGAAACGCTTATTAACCTTTCTGATTTTGCTATGGTAAGATTGATATGTATAATAATTACATATCTCTCTTGGCCTAATGTAGAGTATTTGAAAAAATCAAAAGAAATCAACTTGATTATCAAGTCGACTGGATTGGAAACATATATTAACTCCATTAAATAAGAGATTGATTGTGGTCAATCTCTATTTTTATTTTCTGTTGGATTTATTTTTTGTTTTCTACGAAGTCTGCCCACCAATTCATTAGTTCAATTCGTTGCATGAGATAGGTTGTTCGATTGTAAGCTTTACGTACTTCATTTTTATCACTATGCGCTAGTGCTGCTTCTATCACATCTGGGTTCATTCCTGCTTCATTTAGCGCTGTACTAGCAATAGACCTTAATCCATGTGCGACTAGCTTACCTCCATATCCAATACGCTTTAAAGCTGCGTTAGCCGTCTGACTATTCATTGGTTTTTTAGGATCATTTCTGCTTGGGAAAATATATTGTCTATGAGCGCTAATAGGCTTCATTACATCCAGAATATCTAATGCTTTAGTAGACAAAGGAACAATGTGCTCACGCTTGGCCTTCATGCGTTCGGCGGGGATCGTCCAGAGTTTGGCATTGAGATCGATCTCGACCCACCGAGCACCAGAAGCCTCAGAAGGGCGCACTAGGGTCAGGAGCTGCCACTCAATAAGACAGCGAGTCGAAACAGAAAGATTGGACATAACAAGAGAACGCATCAGTTTCGGCAATTCCTCTGGCCGCAGCGTCGGCATGTTTTGCTTTTTTGATTTCTCAAAGGCCATGCCAACACCTGATGCAGGATTCGCATCTATCAGACCGGTGTTAACCGCATAAATCATTATCTCGTTAACACGTTGTACCAAACGACGCACAGTCTCAAGTGCACCACGAGCTTTAATTGGCTCTAGTGCTTCAACAATCGTTCTGGCCTTTATCTCCTGAACAGGTATCGAACCGATAGTGGGGAACACGTCTTTATCTAAAGAGCGCCAAATGTCTTTTGCATAATCTTCTGTGACGCTTCTGCTTTTAATCTGGAACCAGTTAGCAGCCACTGTTGAGAAAATGCTGTCTAACTCAATCTGGCGTTGTTCTGACGCTTGCTCCTGCTGCTGTTGTGGATCCATGCCTTGCGCGAGGGTGGTTAAGTGCTGGTCGCGTATCTGACGAGCTGCTGCGAGTGTAAGGGCAGGGTATGATCCGAGACTCAAATTTGTGCGGCTGCTGCTTCCCGGTCGCTGATAACGGAAGCGCCAGAGTTTTTTACCGGAGGTTTTGACGAGCAAGAACAGGCCATCACCATCATGCAGGGTGAAGTCTTTTTCGCGGGGTTTCGCTTTGAGGATTTCGTTGTTAGTGAGGGGGCGTGTAATGCGCGCCATGTCTGGATCCCTTCCATAATTGGTACACGTTTAATGGACCACAGTATAGCGTGTACCTAAACGTGTACCAATTTTCTCTGGATTTAGCCGGATGTCCTCGGACAATGACAGACACAAAAAAGCCCGCAGGGCTTGTGCCATGCGGGCTTTCTGTACTTCACCGGACGTATCCGGATCACGATTTGGTGGAGCTGGCGGGAGTTGAACCCGCGTCCGAAATTCCTACATCCTCGGCACTACATGCTTAGTCAGTCTTTACATTCGCTTGCCAGCTGCGGACAGACACGCCACTAACAAACTAGCCTGATTAGATTTAACGCTTCAACCCCAGGCAGGGCATCCACGCGATCTCTTTTGGGTTTGACCTCTCTTTGATCCCCGTCTTAAGAGCGGAAGCTAGGGAGAGAGGGCTCAGAGCAGGTTATTAAGCTGCTAAAGCGTAGTTTTCGTCGTTTGCGACTATTTTTTGCGGCTTTTTACGAGGCCAACCGCCCCTCGGCATGCACCTTGGGTTTCGCAAATCCCGTCGAATCCAGAATCAGCCCCAATGTGTAGGTCAAGTATAACAGATTTGTGAATGTCGTTACCAGCCCCATCACGCAGGATTATTTCAGCAGGGTGGACGAAAAATCAGCATCAACAAGGATATAGCGTAAGGGCCAGCGAGAGCTGGCCTTCGGGGAGGGGAAATTAACGTCCGGCGTGCTTCATAATACGCGCCTTGTCCAGCGCCCATTCACGATCTTTCAGGTCGGTACGCTTGTCGTGCTGTTTCTTACCTTTGGCGACGCCGATTTTCACTTTGCACCAGGCGTTCTTCCAGTACAGCGACAGGGCGACGACGGTGTAACCTTCGCGGTTAATGCGGCCGTACAGCGTGTCCAGCTCACGCTGGTTGAGCAGCAGCTTACGGGTGCGCGTCGGGTCGCAGACATAGTGGGTGGAAGCCACGGCCATGGGCGTAAAGTTGGCGCCGAACAGGAAGGCTTCGCCATCCTTCAGGATGACATAGCTATCGCCGATGTTGGCTTTGCCTGCACGCAGGGATTTGACTTCCCAGCCCTGCAGGGCGAGACCAGCCTCGTATTCATCTTCGATAAAGTATTCGTGACGGGCGCGTTTATTCAGCGCAATGGTGGCTGATCCAGGTTTGTGGGCTTTTTTCTTAGTCATAATGTCCTGAAGTCATCGTCTTATACACAGTTACCTCGATCGCATCCTGCGAGGTATACTGCGCATCTTAGCACGAGTTGCGGCACAGCGTTTTTTTTAGCAGCAGATAAATGATATTATTTGCACTGTGTTTAAATGTGGAACCTGCTATGCCTCAGATTAGCCGTACTGCGCTGGTGCCTTTCAGCGCGGAACAGATGTATCAACTGGTAAACGATGTGAAGTCCTATCCTGATTTTCTGCCAGGCTGCACCGGTAGCCGCGTGCTGGAATTGGGGCCGACGCAAATGACGGCGGCGGTTGATGTGTCCAAAGCCGGCATCAGTAAGACCTTCACCACACGCAATACATTGACCAGCAACCAGAGCATTTTGATGAGCCTGGTGGATGGCCCGTTCAAGAAGCTGATTGGCGGCTGGAAGTTTATTCCGCTGAGCCCGGAGGCGTGCAAAATCGAGTTCCATCTCGATTTTGAGTTTACCAATAAGCTGATTGAGATGGCCTTTGGCCGGGTCTTTAAGGAACTGGCCGCCAACATGGTGCAGGCGTTTACTTCGCGCGCCAAAGAGGTCTACAGTGCCAGCTAATATTCGTGTTGAGGTCGCTTACGCGCTGCCTGAAAAGCAGTACCTGCAGCGGGTCACCTTGGACGAGGGGGCGACGGTCGAGCAGGCGATTGTCGCCAGCGGCCTGCTGGCGCTGCGTGATGACATCGATCTGGCGAAAAACAAGCTGGGTATCTACAGTCGTCCGGTAAAGCTGCATGACGAAGTTCACGACGGCGACCGGGTCGAAATCTATCGACCGCTGATCGCAGACCCGAAAGAGCTGCGTCGCCAGCGGGCAGAGAAAAGCGCCGCAAAGTAACCTGCAGCAGACCGACTATCAGCCATAAAAAAAGCGCTCATCGAGCGCTTTTTGCTTTTCCGGGCCTTACTGACTGGTCAGCGCAGGCTTGTTATCAATGTTAGTCAACACACCGCCGCTGTTGAAGGTCAGGGTTAGGGTCTGCTGAGTCACTTTCTGGTGGCCCGGCTCCTGACGGAAGACATAGAACCAGGTATTGGTGCCGAACGGATCCGTCATCATTGGCGTCCCCAGAGCATAAGCTACCTGCTGTTGCGTCATACCGACACGAATTTTTGCTACATCGTTTGGTGCCAGATAGTTACCCTGGTTGATGTCAGGACGGTAAACCACTCGTTCCAGAGTGGAACAGCCTGCGGTCAACATAAGAAGAACCGCTGCGGCAGCAGTCAGCGTTTTACAGCGCATAGTGATTTGATTCCTTTTCGGGCCCGAGCAGTACGTGGCTCATCTGTAATATGCCGATGATAATAGACCTTTCATCACTTTAAAACCTTTTGCTTTCCGGTCTTACGGCGTTTTGCTGTTTACTCTGACCGTGAAGCAGGAAAAAAGTTTACGCTGCAAGCAGTTCTTTCGCATTCGCCAGTGTATTACGTGTGACTTCACTGCCACCAAGCAGGCGCGCCAGCTCTTGTAACCGCGCTTTTTTATTCAGGGATTGCATATGCGTTTCTGTCATCGCACCATCGGTTTCTTTGCTGACAAAATAGTGTTGATGACCACATCCCGCGACTTGTGGCAGGTGGGTAACACACATCACCTGAGTTGATTCGCCGAGTTGACGCAGCAGTTTGCCGACAACTGCCGCTGTTGGACCGCTAATACCTACATCCACTTCATCAAAAATCAGTGCCGGGGTTTCCATTTTACGCGCCGTGATGACCTGGATTGCCAGTGCGA
>OGCP01000305.1_pt1 | contig 28171 bp, 19 predicted proteins | sample 1570191 | NCBI WGS metagenome assembly OGCP01 (sample SAMEA2582180, study PRJEB24529) | metagenome | biome: Human gut stool | place: China | collected 2011
GAATTAACAAATTCCTGATTATCTTTGTTCATAATACTCCACTCCTAACCAATATTAACTTAGACAGCCACATACTTCCTATGATATATCACAACCCGTCTGTAATTATCTAAATATAAAATATATTAAGTACAAAATGATGTCTCTGCATACAGAAACATCACTTTACATTTTAAATACTTGTATCATATTATATAGTATTAAAAACCATATATCAAGAGGGAGATTATTCATCTTATAGTAATAACTTATTCCTGGAATCATAATTTATAATAATAATCTTATCAGCATCTTTACTGCTTATCTGATAATATACCAAGTCTTTCAAATACCCTGTCATATCCATCATTGCCATAATTAAGCGAACGGTTGACCCTGCTTATTGTAGCTGTTGAAGCACCTGTCTTTTCCGCTATCTCTAGATATGTCTTCTGTTCTCTTAACATTTTGGCTACCTCAAATCTCTGAGCTAAAGATAAAAGTTCATTAATTGTGCATACATCCTCAAAAAAATCATAGCACTCTTTAACATCATTAAGACTTAATATAGCCTCAAATAATTGCTCAACTTCTTTTGATTTTAACTTATCGTTCATATTAACCCTCAACTTTTGCTAATCTGCATTTATAATATATTGTACAGTTTAACACAGTAAAGTCATACAGTAAATACATTTTATTAATTTTACTGTCTTTTTCCTATATATGACTCATATAATTCTGTATTACTGTTCACAATCAGCTCCTTCGGGAAACCTACTTCCTCAATCACCTTATAAGCCCTGTCAAAATCACATATTGACTCTTTAATATGGGCATCACTTCCAATAGATATACATACGCCGGCTTCTTTGCAAAGCTTAAGCATTGTAACATCATTATCATATGCTCCCTGTCTTGGTCCTGTAGGTGATAATGATGTATTGTTAAGTTCTAATAAGACGTGCTTTTCCCCCGCTGCCCTTACAAGCTGTTCATAATCAACCGGGTATCTTGAATCATCAGGGTGTCCTATTATATTAACATATGGATTATCCATAGCATTTATTAAAGCTTTAGTATTCTGTTCAATGCTTCCTGGCTTAATACACGGAATGTGAAGGCTTGCTATAACTACATCACAGCCCTTAAGTCCATACTCTGATAAGTCTATTCTGCCGTCATAATCCATAATATTAACTTCACAGCCCATATATATATTAACGCCATATTTCTTTCTTGGAATTATTCCCATATTAGAAAAATATAATACACCTGCACTTCCCGGCATCTTAGGTGCGTGGTCTGTTATTGCAAGATGTGTAACCCCCTGTCCTGCAGCATATACTGCCATCTCGTCTATTGTATTATATGCGTGTCCGCTTGCAATTGTGTGCGTATGTGTATCTAATGTAAATCTCATATTAATCCTCGTTTCTACTCCGAACGCAATGCAACTACCGGGTCTTTCTTTGCTGCAAGTCGTGCCGGTATAAGTCCTGCAATAAGCGTAAGAAGCATACTTATTATAACAAGAATAACTCCACCTGCAACAGGAAGCTGTGCAACATTGGCAATCGATGTAACATTTTTAATAATTGCATTAGCTGGCACACATAAAATAAGTGTGACAATTATACCAAGTGCACCTGCAACAAAACCCTCAATAAGTGTCTCTGCGTTAAATATTCTTGATATATCCTTCTTTGATGCTCCTATACTTCTAAGTATGCCAATCTCCTTAGTTCTTTCAAGAACTGAAATGTAAGTGATAATTCCTATCATTATTGAAGATACGATAAGTGATATTCCAACAAATGCTATTAATACATATGAAATAGCATTAATTATAACTGTTACTGATGACATTATTATTCCTACATAGTCTGTGTAGTTGATAACATTTTCATCTTTGCCATCTTTCTGCTGGCTTGTATTATAATCTGATATTATGTTCTGAATATGCTCCTTAGAGTCAAAATCTGATGGATATATATTAATTCCTGACGGATCGTCCAAATCAGTTATTCCAAGCTTGCTTTTATTAGTTTCTAGTGTCGCATCAGTTGTCTGTGCCTTAACTGACTGCGAGAACATATCAAGTATCTGCTCATCTGTCATAGTCGATAAGAACATTCTTGTCTGTGCCTGCTCATCTGATGGAAGACTCTCAAGATATGCCTGCACATCATCCATTGTTATAGGTGTATCTTTATTATTATCAAATGGAACACCTGTGAATATATCTGTATCCTCATCTGCAAGCTGTGCCTTAGCTATAGCACTGTCATTAACACCATTGATAATATATTCTGTAAGTTCCTTTGTATAACCAATTCCACGGCTTAAAGATGTACTTACTGCTTCTTCTGAAGGTTTAATAATTCCTGCAATCTTTATATCTGTTCCGTTGTTGACAACATTTTTCATAAATATATCATTATCAGACTTATCTTCCCAGATTTCCTTACTTTCATTATACGAATATACATCAGTTGGAAGTATAAGCTTAAATGTTGTATTTAATATCTCGTCAAATGTGTAAGTTGTTTCATCATTATCAAGAGTATAACTCTTCCCTGACATCATAGCCTTAATCATCTCTGTAATCTCGTCAGGGTCTTTAAGTCCTATTGAATACAAAGTATAATCATCAATTTCATTGTTCTCATTAACAACAAGTACAACCTCGTTATAGCTTTCCGGCCAGTGTCCGGCAAGTACAGTATACTGCGACTCAAGTATCTCTTTATTATCAAATAACTGTGACCATACGCTTGAATTAGAGTACATGCTCATTCCACTCATACTGCTCTGTGAAGAACCGCCATACATCGCATCAAACATTGTATTAGGGTTAAGCTGTGTTACCTTATCAGATGTATCTGACTTATATATATTAACTGGAATATCATAAGTATATTCTATGGCACTCGCATAATCCTTTATATCGCTTCCACCATTCTCTATATAATGCTTGAATTCATTAAGGTTATTGCTCTGAACCTCTGCAACCATAGTATTCATCATATCAGACATTATATTGTTGCTATATATTTTATCCATATCCTCATGTGTTTCACCACTGCCGCCATTATCTGTCATACTTGAAACCATACTACTTATATCTACAGTTTCTGACTGTAACTGGATTGGATAACTTGATAATGTATCCCTCTGCACCCTGTCAATATATAACTGGATACCATTTGATATTGATAAAATGAGTGCTATACCGATAATTCCTATACTTCCTGCAAAGGCTGTAAGAATTGTTCTTGTCTTTTTTGTCATCAGATTGTTAAAACTTAAAGATAATGCTGTAAAAAATGACATTGAGGTCTTTGGCTTTTTCTTTCTTTGAGTCTTTGAGACAGATATACTTGTTCCCTGACCTGACACGCCTGAATTATATGCTGAACCATTGGCTGTTGCTGTGCCTGACTTATCTGTTCCCTCTGCTATGTCTTTTTTAAGCTGTTCCTCTGTATATGGATCTGAGTCATCAACAATAGTTCCGTCAAGAAGCCTTACAATTCTTGTTGAATATTTCATAGCAAGTTCCGGGTTATGCGTAACCATAATTATAAGCCTGTCTTTGGAAATCTCCTTAAGAAGCTCCATAATCTGTACACTTGTCTCTGTATCAAGTGCACCTGTCGGTTCATCTGCAAGAAGAATATCAGGATTATTGACAAGTGCTCTCGCTATGGCTACTCTCTGCATTTGTCCACCTGACATCTGGTTAGGCTTCTTATGAATCTGTTCACCAAGTCCTACCTTCTCAAGTGCCTCAACTGCTCTTTTCCTTCTCTCTGCCTTTGATACACCTGATAATGTAAGTGCAAGCTCTACATTAGAAAGAACTGTCTGGTGTGGTATAAGATTATAGCTCTGGAATACAAAACCAATTGAATTATTCCTGTATGCATCCCAATCCCTGTCCTTATAATCTTTAGTAGACACACCATTAATTCTTAAATCACCACTTGTATACTTATCAAGTCCTCCGATGATATTAAGCATAGTTGTCTTACCACAGCCCGACTGACCGAGTATTGATACAAATTCGCAGTCCCTGAACCTTAAGTTAATGCCCTTTAAAGCTGCAACCTTTGTATCACCAGTTTCATAATCTTTCTTAATATTAATTAATTCAAGCATATAATTCCTCTTTCTTTCTATAATTTAGTATACCACTATAAAACTCTCATCATCTCATTACCATTAATTTGATATATTAAATAATAATAACACCCATTGTGGCTGCTTGCAATTTATGTGGACACATTTTATACTATATTAAGATTTTGGTGTTATAGCTAAAAAATATTAATAATACGATATCAGGTATAAAATGTCTGACAGTTGTTCTTGCCTGCACGATAAGACTTTTGACTTTCAGCCACTCCTGACATCAAATTTATAGAATCAGAAAGGATATAACTTGCAGTTGAAACATTTTAATGCAGTAACTAAATACATAGCATTGGCACTCATTGTCTGCCTGACTTTCATATCCGTTACATCACCTGTATATTCACTTGCTGATACCAAGACAGAATATGATGATAATAACAAAGAACTTGAACGCTTAAGAAATGAACAGTCGCAGCTCTCAAGTGAACTTAACAACCTTAATTCAGAGCTTGATAATGCTGGTGAAAAGCTGAACTCTATTAATGACAGAATTGCTGATACACAGGAACAGATTGACAGCCTTAATGAAGACATAAGCAATATGGAGATTGAGAAACAACACCAGTTCGATACTATGAAGCTTCGTATACAATATATGTACGAGAACAGCGACTATAGTTTTCTTGATGTACTGCTTTCCTCTTCAAGTATGGCTGATTTATTGCAAAGAAGCGAATATGTTTCAAGCATTTCCCAATATGACCACAAAATGCTTGAAGAATTAAGTTCTCTTATTGCTGTGCTTAACAAGAACCAGCTAAGTCTACAGACTAATATGACAGAACTTGTGTCTTTAAAAGAGCAGTCAATAGCTGAGTCTAATAATATTAAAAGGCTCATAGCTTCAAAGCAGTCAAAAATAGATACTAACTCTGAAAATATTGCCAAAGCCGAAGCCCTTGCATTAGAATACGAGGAACGTATCCGTCAGGAAGAAATCCAAAGACAGCTTGAAGAAATCAAAAAAATGACCCCATCAGTTGATGAAGTCATTAATAATACACCTATAGCATATGATACAAGCGATCTTGCAATGGTATCCGCTATGATAGAATGCGAAGCTGCCAACCAGCCTTATGAGGGCAAGCTTGCCGTTGGAAGTGTTATCGTAAACCGTGTAAACAGTCCTAAATTCGGTAACACAATCCAATCCGTACTCTACGCCCCTTCCCAGTTCAGCCCTGTCGCAAGTGGACGTTTCGCAATTGTCCTTGCCAGAGGTGCTAACGCTGAATGTACCAGAGCCGCTAATGAGGTTCTTAATGGTCATATAACAATCGCCGCTCTGTACTTTCACGTCTACGACAGCACTGTCGATAAAGGCGGCACAATAATAGGCGACCATGTCTTCTATTAACTAACCATCTCCTGCCAAAAAGGCACCCCTGTAAGGTGTCAGGCTGCATTAAATCAACATAAGCTTGTCTCTGTTGCTTATGTTGATTTAATCTAATTGTCTGTCCTATCTAGCCTATCCACTCAGCAAACTTATTAAGCCCTTCCGAACTACCCGAAAGATACAATATATCCCCATTTCTAAACACATACTCTGGATTTACAACCTGCATAACTTCCCCATTATTCTCAATTGCAATTATATTAACATTAAATTTCTTACGCATATTAATATCCACAACTGTTTTTCCCTCAAGCCTGTCAGGAAGCATAACCTTAGATATATTAATTCTCTCACTAAGCTGAATGACATCTATAACCTGCGAAGCTATAAGACGGTTAGCAAGTCTTTCTGCCATATCCTTCTCAGGATATACAACTTCTGCCCCAAGCTTAGCCAATATTTCTCCGTGTTCAAGACCTCTTGCTTTCGCTATTTTTTATTCCCATACTGACAAGATTAAGCGTTGTAAGAATTGACGTATCAATATGTTCACCTATACACACAACTGCAACATCACAATTCTGTATTCCTGTTGCGCTAAGGCTTTTCTTGTCAAGTGTCTGCACAACATAGGCATTTTCCGTATAATCGCGCATTTCTCTTACCTTTTCCTCATCTTTGTCTATAACCATAAATTCAGCACCGCTGTTAGCAAGCGATAATGCGAGCGACTCGCCAAATCTTCCTAAACCTATAATTCCATAAGTAGTATTTTTATTTGATATTCTAGTTTTAAACATAATTACCTCCGAATTCACGTATTATTGTTGGGTGTGTATTGATGATTGGGTATTGGGGAGTATTGGCTAACGGACGTTGTGAGGGCGGACTATATTACCGCTGGGCACGCTTTCGCTACTTGAAACCGCAGCGGACACTAAGCGGCTAAAATACAGCCGCTAAGTGCCGGCGGCTTCAACAGTACCCAGCTTGCAATATAGTCCGCCCTCACAACTGTTTCGTTTCAATAGCAATATTTTCCCACTAAGCCAGTGCATCAATACTCTGCCCGCATATATTTCACAATCATCACCCTATAGTTATATTACCCTCCGGATAATTAATCCTCTCTCCCTTAGAGAAATGCCACAATGTAGCAATCGTAAGCGGTCCAAGTCTTCCTATGTACATAATAACAATTGATAACAGCTTTCCTGCAATTCCTATCTGTTGTGTAATTCCTGTTGAAAGCCCTACCGTTCCAAATGCACTTGCAACCTCAAATAATATATCAATAAAATCAATATCCGGCTCAAATATTCCCATAAGATAAGCTCCCACAGTCACAACACACATAGCAAGTATCATAATAACCGAAGCCTTTCTGAACGCTTCCTTAGGTACTGCATAATGAAATGCTTTCTCCGACTTATTAGTTGCTGCCGACTTAACACCCTGTATGAGGACAAAAAATGTGCTTGTCTTTATTCCACCTCCTGTAGATCCCGGCGAAGCTCCTATAATCATAAGTATTATAATCACAAGTAGTCCCGATTTTGAAAATGTCCCAAGTGAATATGTTGCAAATCCAGCCGTTCTGGCTGATACACTCATAAAGAATGCTCCCATCCACGAGATATTTTCTGTAATCTTAAGAAGCAGAGCACCAGCGATAATAAGCACAATACTCACTGATATTACAATCCTTGTGTGCATTGAGAATTTCTTCCACTTAAATCTCTTTTCCCACAATTCACATATTACAAAAAAGCCAATACCTCCAAAAAATACAAGCGTACAGGTTATAATATTAAGTGCTATATTACCACTGTAATTAATAAGGTTCTGGTTATTTCCAAGAATATCAAAACCAGAATTATTAAACGCTGCTACCGAATGAAACATGCTTATTCCCAATGCCCTAAAAAATGGATAATCTCTTATAAACACCAGAAAACCTGCTATTGCACCAGCCCCCTCAAATATAAGCGTAACAATAAATATCTTATGTATAAGCCTTACAAGCCCCTTTGCCGTATCCATATTCAGTGCTTCCTTTAAAAGAGTACGTCCTTTTATATCTACCTTTTTACCCATAACAAGTATTATTCCAGCCCCCATAGTCGTCACACCAAGACCACCTATCTGAATAAGTGCCCCTAGTATAAATTGCCCCACAGGTGTAAATGTGTCATATGAGTCAACCACCACAAGCCCCGTTACACATACTGCACTCGTTGATGTATACAAAGCATCCGTGTATTTTAAATCAACACCATCCCTAACACTAAACGGCAAAGACAAAAGCACTGACCCTACTATAATCACAAATATAAACCCAAACGCTATTATTCTTGCAGGCGACTGCTTTCTTATTAAATTAACCATCATAGTACTTCCTTAAATCGCAATATTTATACTCAAATCTCATAAAATTTATCATTTAAGATACTATATACCACCCTGCTCTCCAATGCAAGCAAAATTCTCATAAATATTCTAATGTCAGCTTCCAAACCTTCCCACAAAAAAGTGTGCACTCCGCCACTACAGCAAAATACACACTCTTCATAACTATTTAATTAAACATCTCCAACAACTAAAATAACTCCTGCCATACATCCTATGTCCCCTCCAGGTGGGGAGCCACCATCACTTAAGTGCTGTACTTTAGCACTTTAGTACCGCTGATAGCGACACTCAGCGAAAGCATATCTTTGTTGCTTATGTTAATTTAATCCAATCGCCCGTTGTCTATACATCTATACCTGATATAATCAGCCGTCACAAATCCATCCCCTTCATTCTCATTCTTAATCTCATTATTATGATTAACAAACATTCCATTCTTAACGCCAACCCAGCGTCCTGCCTTTGCTGTAAAGCTCACCTGCTTCTCATAAGCCTTTCCGTCAAAGCTTATTTCCAAAGTCACCTCTTCTACAGGAACATTTTTAACAGCCAGTGCCATTTCCTTAGTATCCTTAGTTCCTGTTCTCTTAACTGTATATCTTAAATATACAGTCTTTTCCTTATCAGCAAATGTATCTTTAGCTATAGGATAGTCCTTAACATCTTCCTTAGAATATGCCGCCTCACAATCAAAGCTCTGAGTGCCTCTGACTGTCCTTATTGAATATTCCCCGAAATTCTTAACAATTCCTACTGCTCCATATTCCACGCCTAATGACACAATTCCTGCATAATCTCCATTTTCAAGACCATTCACGCACATTTTAGTAACACACTCAAATTCAGGTGCAGGCCATTTCTGTAAGAGAAGATTTCTGTAATCGCTCACTGGTCTAAGAGGTGTTGATGCAAGTGCATTAAGTCTTATATACGAGCCGTCTGGTACTTTCTTACCATAGGCATCTGTCTTAGTCACATACCAGCTGTCATCATAATTAGAATTCCACTGCCACTGTAACATCATCTTATCAGTATCAAATTCATCTGTTGTGTCTGGCTCACATACTGGATATTTATCTGTATCATTAAGCTCCTCTGCTGTTTTTCCAATATTGGGCTTTACATACTGCATAACTGGTTCACCGTAATCATTGCCCTCTTTATTAATGCCAATTATTGGCCAGTCATTTTCCCAATGCATTGGCTGTAAATGTGTTATTCTGCCTGCGGCATACACATCCTGAAAATGTAAGAACCAGTCCTCACCAGTAACTGTATCTACCCACGCACCCTGATGAGGTCCGTTGACTAAAGAATCACCCTGTCTTAATACAACCTTATATTCATATGGTCCAAATGGATTTTTGGAACGGAGTATCGTCTGCCAGCCTGTCTTAACACCTCCTGCTGGTGCAAATATATAATAATATCCGTTACGTTTATACATTTTAGGTCCTTCTATTGTTATCTGACCATTCTCATTACCATCAAATATCTTTACTTCATCTCCAAATATCCCCATACCATCTGGTCTCATTCTTACTATATGAAGAACACTCTTATATCCAATTCTGCTCATTGCAACACCTGCCACAAGATAAGCATTACCGTCATCATCCCAGAATGGACAAGGGTCAATCCAGCCTGCACCTGGTCTTATATTGACAGGCTCGCTCCATTCACCAAACGGATCTTTGGTTGTTGTCATATATATTCCCTCATCTGGCATTGGAAAACATACATAATATGTACCCTCGTGGTATCTTATAGATGGTGCCCACACACCACATCCGTGCAACGGATTGTTATATCTGAATTCCGGAATGTGTTTCAAGCAATAATTAACAACCTTCCAATTTACTAAATCTTTTGAATGTAATATTGGAAGTGCTGGCGAATTAGAAAAGCTTGATGCCACCATAAAATAATCTTCTCCCACTCTTATAGCATCAGGGTCAGAATAATCTGCATAAAGTATCGGATTCCTATAATTTCCATTGCCCAAATCAGCTAACCACATAAACATTACCTCCATAATCATACATAATATTTCATAAGTTAATATTAGTTTACATCATTATAAGTAATTTGCCAATACTTTCATAAAGTAATTTTATAAAAGTGTTTTTACATAAGTATTTTTTTATAAGTGCCCATATTTGCACTGCAGTACGAACCTGTATATAGGACTTTTTATGTATAATGAATTAAATTAATTAGATTTCCCTATTACATAAAAAGCCTGCCAGTATCACATTTTACAATATATCACATAATTTTGATACAATCATAAAACCCGATACAAGCAGGCTTACATATTATTCTATTTATTGAAATCTTTTTCTATTTTCTTAAGTGTTTCAAGTGGAATATAATAACTTATTCCAAGTGGATTAAATATTGCTCCAGAGGCTCCAAGTTCGTCTATAACCCCAACAAGCTCCTTATATGTATAGAGCATATTCTCATACTGCCCCTTATAGCATTTGTCCATCTCAAAACCATCTGTAAATGCTGGTATTGCTATAACCTGCTCATCTTCCTTATGCTCAACCCTGTCTGTGACATCAATAAAATGATGTGCTATAGATACCTCTTCCTCTGTCTCCTCCTTAACACATGGAACCATATATTCAGAATTAACCATAGCATTTAACATTGCATTTTCTCTCTTATCAAGAAGTTCTTTGACTGTATCTTTATCTGTATTCTTTCTGAACTCCTGAAAATAAGAAATCATTGCATTCTGTAAACCTGGGTTAGTTACATAATCATCCCTAAAGAACTCATCATATGTCCCAAATGCTTCTCTTGGTATTACATATTCAAGCTTGTCACCATCTGTAAGTCTTATATTCTTATATCCATTACGGTACATATGGCATAACTCCATAGCAAACGCATCATTATTCTCAACACCAACTGATACTTCGTAACCGCTTAGCTTAAGCTTCTTCTCAATAAGCGAAGAATTCTTAGGATTAAAAAGAACAAATAAATCACTGTCTACCATATATGGGTACGCTGTTGTACTTGAATATACAACCCATAAATGTTCCTCTTTTCTTAATTTATCAGCCATAACCTTTGCATATATCTCTTCAATTCTTCCAAAATATGCTAAATCGTTAGTATTGCCCATCTCCTTGGCTCTTTTCTTTAAAGATGGCAGTACAACAGCCATAACCTCTACTGCATCAGCTAAAGAAAGCTTCTCCATCATATCTACGCCGTAGTCTTCATCTTTGCTGATATGTCTTATTACGTCCTGTATTTTTGTCTGATTCATAATATATATACCCTTTCCGAATTGCATCATATGTATAATAGTAACATATTTGTGTACAATTATCAATTCAACTTTATTTAATGATTCAACTCTGCAAATTGCACTGCCACATTACAGCTTCACAACTGCCATTAATTAAAGAACTCCTGCCAGTCAGTTATATTCTTATCTGTAAGACATAACATTGCCATTATTCTTGCCTGCCAGCTTGTCATTGTCTGTGCTGTGATGACATTTAAACCATCAGCCGCATAGTCATATTCACTGCCAGAATTATTAACAACAATTACCTTAATATAACCTGATACATCTTTTACAAGCTGTGTCATTGCTGGCGACAGACTTCCGTCAGCAGTATCGCTGACTACTACTACAGACTCATATGAAGCCATTATTTTCTGTGCTGTATACACATCATTGCCTATATAATCATTAACCATACCGACATAGCCCATATCCACGTCAAAATGATGTTTTGCACTATCATTAACCTTATTCGCTTTATTATCAACAATATCAGCTATTTCTGTCTTATAATTGTTATTATCTTCCTCAACAACATATATACTCTTATCTGTATCTATTGTATAAGTAAGAAAATATCTAATCTGGTCTGCAAATCTTTTCCTCGCCGATACGATAACTATATCCGCATCACCACTACATATTTCCTGGACTTTAGAAGCCAATGATATTAAATCCTTTGTTTCATCAAAATCTTTATTTTCCTGAATTAATTCAATATCTATTTTATTCTCATAATCTGCTGTATTAACAAGCTCACTCACACTTCCATATGTCCCAACAATACAAGCCTTTATCTTACCACTGGTCTGGTTATTACCATTACTATTGTCGCTGCCATTTACAATACTGCCGGCATCAGAGCTGTTATCTTTCATACCGCCCGCATTATTTCCACTATTATTTGTTATCTTATCAGTGTTATCGCTGCCCGTACCATTCTCATTATCTGCCTGGCTCATATATTCAACCGGGTTAGACACAAAGCCACAGCCTGCAAGTGAAGTTACACCAAGCATAACAGCTGCCGCTATTGACACTGCATTTTTTAACTTCAATTTATTCTTTAGATTAATAAGCGTATCACTTATATTCAATAATCTCATATATTCTCCTTTTTGCCCTGATTATCAAATATATTATTCAGGACATATTAAGCATTTTAACATAATCCCCCTGATTATAAAAGTCCCCCAAAAGCTTTTAAGGCACATTCGCCTTACTTAGCTTCTGGAGGACTATAATATTAATTATAAAATGTATTATATAAACATTATATCACTCTGCATAATTATACTATTTGCATTAATTCAATTAACCTCTGTTATCAATTGTAGCAATATCTACTATTGAAAGTTCCTGATTATTAAATGCATGCTCAAGACTTGAGATAAGTGCGTGAGCTGTATCAAGACTTGTAAGGCAGTGAACGCCTGTCTCGATAGCATATCTTCTTATAAGGAAACCATCCTTTGCTCTCTCAATACCATTTTCTGGTGTATCAATAACAAGATCAATCTTATGCTCTAATATAAGGTCAAGGAGTGTTGGAGCTTCCTGTCCAATCTTATTAACCTGAATAGCGTGTACACCATTTTCTTTAAGAACCTTAGCTGTACCTCTTGAAGCATATATCTTGTATCCAAGTGCTTCAAATCTCTGTGCAATATCAATACCATCCTGCTTATCCTTATCTGCAAGAGTCATAATAATCTGCTTATGCTTTGGAAGTCTTATTCCAGCTCCCTCAAATGCCTTGTAAAGTGCTTCATCAAAGCTCTTAGATATACCAAGGCACTCACCTGTAGACTTCATTTCTGGTCCAAGGCTTATATCAGCACCTCTGATCTTCTCGAACGAGAATACTGGCATTTTGATTGCATAGTAATCAGCAGCCTTCTGAAGACCTGGCTCATAACCTAAATCTCTTATCTTAGCTCCTGTAATAACCTTAGTTGCAAGCTTAACAATAGGAATACCGGTAACCTTGCTGATATATGGTACTGTACGGCTTGAACGTGGATTTACTTCAATTACATATACCTGATCGTTGTATACAATAAACTGGATATTAATCATACCCTTTACATGAAGTGCTCTCGCAAGTCTTCCTGTGTAATCAGCAATCATTTCAGTTATCTTTGGAGAGATTGACTTAGCTGGATATACTGAAATACTATCTCCTGAATGAATACCAGCTCTTTCAATGTGTTCCATAATACCAGGAATAAGAATATCTTCGCCATCGCATACGGCATCTACTTCGATTTCCTTACCCATAAGGTACTTATCTACAAGGATTGGGTGATCCTGCTTAATTCTGTTGATAATTCCCATAAATTCCACTACATCTTCATCAGATACAGCAATCTGCATACCCTGTCCACCAAGTACATATGAAGGACGTACAAGCACTGGATAACCAAGTTCATTAGCAGCCTTAAGTGCCTCCTCTACTGTGAATACAGTCTGTCCCTTAGCTCTTGGAATCTCTGTCTTTTCAAGTATTTCATCAAATAACTCTCTATCCTCAGCAGCATCTACATCTTCTGCCTTAGTTCCAAGAATTGGCACACCCATCTTCATAAGAGCTTCTGTAAGCTTGATAGCTGTCTGTCCACCAAACTGAACTACAGCTCCATCCGGCTTCTCGAATTCTACAATACTTTCAACATCTTCTTCTGTAAGTGGCTCAAAGTAAAGCTTATCAGCAATATCAAAGTCTGTTGATACTGTTTCTGGGTTATTATTGATAATAATTGTCTCATAACCCTCTTTCTTAAATGCCCATGTACAATGTACTGAACAGAAATCGAATTCAATACCCTGTCCAATTCTTATTGGACCTGAACCAAGTACAAGAACTTTCTTCTTATCCTTAGTCTCTGCAGCTTCATTCTCACTGCCATATACTGAATAGTAATAAGGAGTTGTGGCTGCGAACTCAGCGGCACAAGTATCAACCATCTTAAATGCTGCATGAATATCATACTTATCACGAAGTTCTTTTATTTCTCTTTCTGTATGTCCTGTAAGTTCTCCAATAACATTGTCAGGGAATTCAATTCTCTTAGCCTCTCTTAATAATTCTTCTGTAAGAGGACCTTTCTTTAAAGAATTCTCCATCTCAACGATAATCTGTAACTTATCAATAAACCATCTGTCAATCTTTGTTATGTCATGCATAACTGCTGGCTCTATACCTCTTCTTAAGCCTTCTGCTATCTTCCATATTCTTCTGTCATCAACTACAGCAAGATCTTCTAAAAGTTCCTCATCTGTAAGCCCTGTAAAGTCGTATGACATAAGGCTGTCAACATGCTGTTCAAGTGAACGTATAGCCTTCATAAGACCACCCTCGAAGTTATCAGATATACTCATAACCTCACCAGTAGCCTTCATCTGTGTTGTAAGTGTTCTCTTTGCAGAGATAAACTTATCAAATGGAAGTCTAGGTATCTTAACTACACAGTAGTCAAGTGCTGGCTCAAAGCTTGCATATGTCTTTCCTGTAACTGCATTCTTAATCTCATCAAGTGTATAACCAAGTGCAATCTTAGCTGCAACCTTGGCAATAGGATAACCTGTAGCCTTAGAAGCAAGTGCTGAAGAACGGCTTACACGAGGGTTAACCTCAATAACGCAGTATTCAAAGCTGTCTGGATGAAGTGCATACTGTACATTACATCCACCTGTGATACCAAGCTCATCTATAATGTTAAGTGCAGATGTTCTAAGCATCTGATATTCTTTATCTGAAAGTGTCTGTGAAGGAGCAACTACAATACTATCACCTGTATGTACACCAACTGGGTCAATATTTTCCATATTACATATAGTTATGCATGTTCCGTTGCTGTCACGCATTACCTCATATTCGATTTCCTTCCAGCCAGATATACATCTTTCAACAAGAACTTCACCAACTCTTGAAAGTCTTAAACCATTCTCAAGAATCTCTCTTAATTCTTCTACGTTATGGGCGATACCACCGCCGCTTCCACCAAGTGTGTAAGCAGGACGAAGAACAACCGGATAACCAATCTTAGCTGCAAATGCTTCACCAGATGGAACATCATTAACAACTAATGAAGGTGCACAAGGTTCACCTATCTTTTCCATAGTTTCCTTGAACATAAGTCTGTCTTCTGCCTTCTTAATTGTAAGTGCAGTTGTACCTATAAGCTGTACATTATTCTCTTCAAGGAAACCTGTCTCTGCTATCTCCATAGCAAGGTTAAGACCAGCCTGTCCACCAAGTGTAGGTAAGATGCTGTCTGGCTTTTCCTTTAATATAATCTGCTTTAATGCTTCTACAGTAAGAGGTTCGATATATACTTCATCAGCAATATCCTTATCTGTCATGATAGTAGCTGGGTTAGAGTTAACGAGGCATACTTCTATTCCCTCTTCCTTAAGAGAACGGCAAGCCTGTGTACCTGCATAGTCAAATTCTGCTGCCTGTCCGATTACGATTGGACCTGAACCGATTACTAAAACCTTCTTTATATTAGGATTCTTTGGCATTGTCTTAGTCCTCCTTCTTCATCATATCCATAAATCTGTCAAAAAGATACGCTGTATCCTGTGGTCCTGCACAAGCTTCCGGATGGAACTGTACAGTAAATATATTCTTACCCTTATAAGATAGACCTTCATTAGTCTTATCATTAACATTTTCAAATGCTGGTTCTGCAACCTCTGGATTAAGTGTTGCTTCATCTACAACATAACCATGATTCTGTGTTGATATATATACCTTTCCAGTAGCAAGATCCTTAACAGGGTGGTTAGCACCTCTGTGTCCATACTTTAATCTGTGTGTATCAGCACCTGTCGCAAGAGACATAAGCTGATGTCCAAGACATATGGCAAATATAGGCACATTGCTTGCATAAAGCTTCTTTATCTCTTCTATTATCTCTACACATTCCTTAGGATCTCCAGGACCATTTGATAACATAATACCATCTGGATTAGAAGCTAAGATTTCCTCTGCCTTAGTATACGCTGGATATACTGTAACCTCACAGCCTCTGTCATTAAGAGACTTAGCAATATTCTTCTTAGCACCAAAGTCCATAAGTGCAACTCTTGGTCCATCTCCGTTAAGTACATACTTTTCCTTGCATGTAACCTTTCTTACAACTCCCGCAACCTTGTATTCCTTAATCTTAGGAAGTACTTCATCAAGATTATAGTTTTCGTTAGTTGTAATCATTCCGTTCATAGTACCCTTTTCTCTTAATATCTTAGTAAGGGCTCTTGTATCTATTCCACAGATACCTGGTATATCATTATCTAAAAGGAACTTCTGTATAGGAGCTTCATTTCTGAAGTTACTTGGCATCCTTGATAACTCTCTTACAATAAATCCATCTGGCCATGCTTTTTCAGACTCCATATCTTTATAGCATATGCCATAGTTGCCAATCAGAGGATATGTCATTGTAACTGCCTGTCCTGCATATGAAGGATCAGTTAACACCTCCAGATATCCTGTCATCGAAGTATTAAAAACTATTTCGCTAATGACTTCGCGAGTGGAACCAATACTTGTTCCCTTAAATACTGTTCCATCTTCAAGTATTAAAAATGCTTTCATGAATGCCACCTATTTCCTTTCGTATATTAAATTGATTATAGTGCGCAAACCACAACTGTTAATAGTCTTTATATAGTTTCAATTGACTTTTGCGCAAAAAAAAAGACACAAAAATGTCTTTTTTTCTTAAACTCTATAAATATTATCATATAATGAATAATAATTCAAGCAAAAAGTCAATTATGCTTATTATTATTCTGCGTAATCTCAAGCTGCCTTACGAACACCCATGTATCACCTTTATCAGATGACTGATACTTAGCCGCCGTCTTTCCATCATTATAAGTTCCATCAGAACCCTGTGTAAGATATACAGTTATAATACCTTTATCATCAACTGTAGGAACTAACGCTTCCTTGTATACATCATTCCATTTTAACTCATCATCTGCTACCGTGCTTGAAGCCGTTGATGACTTAGCTGTACTGTCAAGCTCCTGTTCTGGAAGTGTCACTTTAGAAAATGTCTTGCCGCCATCTTTAGTCATATAAAGATTGCCGTCCATTCCTTCTGCATAATTGTAGCAGAAAAATCCAACATTTTCGTCCACATACATAACACCTTTTAATATATAATTAGCAGGACCGCTTCCAACTGTTGTCCACGTCTCGCCACCATTAGCTGTCTGGTATATCCTGTAAGACTCCTTTTCATTATCAGTCCTGGCATAACCACATACAATAACACCCTTATTCTCATCAAAGAAATCAACATAGTAATCTTCTGCGTTATATATATTATCAAGTTCACAGCTGGTCCAGTTAACACCTTTATCATCAGAATATATAAGAGTTACCGGTACTTTCTTAGAACTTCCCATCCTGCCGCCAAATAAAAATGCAGTCTTTGATGTAGTTATAAGATAACTTCCATCCTTCAATGTGCTTGTACTTCCGCTTTCATACATAAGATTTTCAACATCTACTGGAACAGTTGCATAATGCTCACCATCATCATAAGTTACACTCAATATATCATCTCTTATAACATATCTTGCAAGCAGGTCTGTAGAAGCATTGGTCTTGTTCTCGCTATCTGTTGCCAGGGCTGCCTTCTCATTGTACTGTGCTATTCCGTATTCTTCCGGACTTAATGCTGATGTAACATACACCGTAGCAGTGTTGTCAGTATGTGCATCAATATAGTAAGATACAACCCACTCACATTTCAATCTGTCATCATCAGTAACTCCGTCCCACGAAAGAAAATAATCAGAAGCAGCATTTTTAAGAATTACCGAAAAACTTATTAACGCTGTATGTTCATCTTCATTCAATACATTAATATCATCTATTGTCATCTTCTTAACTGACTTATTATACGGAAGATACTCATTCATATACTGATTAACATACTCATTAAGCCACGTCCTGGCCACTGTTTCTGTCTTAACCTGTGATACATCAGGCACCGTATTTATGATATTAGAATCATCATATATAGCTGCCCTTGTCTGATACTGCTCATCAATAACATCCCCGTAAGCATCTATATCCACTGTAAAAGTATACCTTGACTTAATATCAAGATTACTTTCCTTGCTTCTGTAATAATACGAACGTATGAATACAGCTATAACAAAAGCACAAAGAACCCCTATACATACCCTTAATGTAATCAATCTTAACTTTTCTCTGTTCTTTTTCTTCATATTCGTTCTCCATCATCCTAATCAGCTCTCGTGTTTTAAATGCATAGCCTCTCTGACAATCTTTCTGTAATACTTATACCACCATAAGAAATACATTGCACCAGCTCCTGCAAGGAAAAATACCAGCACCACAAAAGGATGTACTGCATAAAGCCAGCTATGGGAAAGTCGTCTTACAAAAAATGGCACACCATACGCAAGTAAAACACATACCGCCATAACAGTTCCATTAAACACGCTTCTATTCTCATATACCCATATAAAATGATCAAAAGACATAATCGCAAACATCTCACCTATAGGTCTTACGCATATTGTAAGCATACAGAGCATAAGCGAATGAAACCACGAAACGCCGAATATATTAAGAATAATAAAATAAAATATGAATTCAGCAGCAATCTTATAAAGAAGCTTTCCTAAAAAATTCATATATGGACTTATTGACATAACTCTTATCATAAGGTAATCCCTGTCACCTATAGTAAATAATATGTTGTTAGAAAGACTTCCGCATATAACCGAAAGCATAACAAACATATATATAATTGTAAGCTCCTGATTGGCCTTAATCAATGGGCACTCAAGACCTATAAGCAGATATGGTATATATATAAGAATAAATACATACATAAACTTCTTTATAAATTCCCATAAAACCATAAATAACTGTGCCAAAATACCAACAAATAATCTCGCCTTGGAATTCTCTGCAAATGTATTCTCTTTAACACATCTGCCTATCAGTGGTGCATTACTTATATATCTTATACCTGCATTAGTACCCTCATAAAACCTTAAAATCTTCTCAGCAAACAGCTTCCTAAATAATCTCATTGTCTGTCTCCCCTAATATATCTAAAACTGCCTTCCTTATCTCTGGAATTTCCATAGTCTTTTTATCTATATGATTAAATTCTCCGTTATTTAAGACTAGCGTATCCTCACTTATCCTCTTGGAAATCTCTAGAAGTCCTGTTGAGATAAGTATTATCCTGCCTTCTTTTATTGTATTAATAACTTCGATAAACTTATTAATGTATTCTTCACTGCAATAATCAAGTGGCTCATCAAAAAGCACAACATAAGGTCTTATTACAAGAATACAGGCAAGCTGTAAAAGCTTCTTCTCCTCAAATGTATAATCCGCTATAAGCTCATCTCTCTTGGCAACACTGAACCCAATTCTGTCAAATATATCCTCTGGCTCAGGATCGTCTCTCTCCATATCACAAAGCATACTTATAAACTCATAACCTGTTATGTATACAGGAAGAACACTCTGCTTTGCCGCATAAAAATATTTACACTTATCAATTGTAACTATGCTTCCGTCATCAACAGATATATCTCCACATATGCACTCAAATAATGTTGTTCTTCCAGCTCCCGGTCCACCAAGTATAGGATATATCTGTCCCTCCTCAAATGTAAAGGATATATCTGTAAGAACTTCATTCTTCTTATAGCTCTTTTTTATATGGCTTAATTTAAGCATATTTTTCTCCAATTCATATCATATAATTAAGTGACAGCCGTTAATATATCCGGACATCTACAACATAATTGTATACCAATCCATCACTTACTTTACAAACATTTTCTAACTATTATAATAATTTTTTATTAAATATTAAATCACAACAAAATATTATATTAAAAATCTATAACTTTGTAAACACATAATCAAATTGCTATTGCTTTTGATTAGAAACAATGCTAACATCTTAATATTATTTATTATAGCGGTTATCTGCTGGAAATGAAGGTTATGATGAAAACATTTAAAAAAATATGGTGGCGTCTGCTTTTTGCACTTTACGCTTTTATATATCTTCCCTGGTTCTTTTATCTTGAGCATAAAATAACTATGGATTATCCCGGAATTCACATATTAAACGGAACAATCGACAGCTATATACCTTTCCTTGAGATATTTATAATCCCTTATCTTTTATGGTTTGTCTATATAGTTGCTTCATGCATATATATGGTTCTGAAAGCTGACAATAAAGAATTTATAAGATTTGCTCTTTCACTTATTATCGGTATGTCTGTATCTATGTTTATATGTATGATATACCCTAATGGTCTAACATTAAGACCTGATAACATCCCTGATAATATATTTGGAAAGCTTGTTACTGTACTCTATGCTACCGATACAACAACCAACGTATTTCCAAGCATACATGTATATAATTCAATTGCCGTCCACACTGCCCTTTCAAAGTGTAAGGCACTTAAAGATCACAAATATATTGTCAATGCCTCACTTATATTATGTATACTTATATGCCTGTCAACAATATTCTTAAAACAACACTCTGTATATGATGTTATCGGAGGTATCGTTCTTATGGCATTTATGTATTTTATGCTTTACATTCTGCCAGAAAGAAATGCAGAAGCAAAGTGCGAAGCTGAAAGCCAGCAGTCTATAACAGACTAACAATAATATTATTATAACCTGCCCGATAAAAGTCTTTACATAAGATTGACTTTTATCGGGCAGATGTTATACTATCAATCATAAGATATTAACTGGGGAGCAGAAGGCTTTTGCCTGGCTGAGAGGGAATCCGGTTCCGACCCATATACCTGATGTGGATAATGCCACCGTAGGAAGATTATTATTCTCTAGTCATTTTAATCGAATATATGATGTTAAATTAAATGCAGATATTATAATTTTATGTTACGTTCTATTTTTTAATCTGTATAAATATTCATCTTCCTAATTCTTCCAGTCAGTTCCCTAATTAATACATTACACGAAAGCACCAATACTTATTATGAATTTTTATTTTGTATTATGTGTGGAAATGGAGGATACTTATGGAATACACAACACAGATGGATGCCGCCAGAAAAGGCATTATCACTAAAGAAATGGAATGTGTTGCAGCTAAAGAACACATGGATATTAATGAACTTGTAAAACTCGTAGCCTGTGGACAAGTTATTATACCAGCTAACAAAAATCACAAATGCCTTGACCCTAACGGAATAGGCTCTATGCTTCGTACTAAAATTAATGTCAATCTTGGAACTTCAAGAGACTGCGTTGACCTTGATATGGAACTTGATAAGGTAAACAACGCAGTAAAAATGGGGGCTGAGGCCATAATGGATTTAAGTTCATTTGGGGACACACAGAAGTTCAGAAGAAAGCTTACTACTGAATGTCCAGCAATCATCGGTACTGTTCCAATATATGATGCCGTTGTATATTATCACAAAGCTCTTAAGGAAATTACCGCTAAGGAATGGCTTGATATTGTAAGAATGCACGCTGAAGATGGTGTCGACTTTATGACTATCCATTGTGGAATTAACAAAGCTACAGCTAAGAAATTCAGAGCCGACAAACGTCTTATGAACATTGTATCAAGAGGCGGTTCAATCATCTATGCGTGGATGGAAATGACAGGCAATGAAAATCCATTTTTTGAATACTATGACGAAGTACTTGATATATGCCGTGAATATGACGTTACTATGAGTCTTGGTGATGCCTGCAGGCCTGGCTGTATTATGGATGCCTCTGATATATCACAGATTGAGGAGCTTGTTACTCTAGGTGAACTTACAAGACGTGCGTGGGAAAAGGACGTTCAGGTTATGATTGAAGGACCTGGACATATGCCAATCAACCAGATTCAGGCTAATATGGAAATCCAAAAAACCATATGCAAGGGTGCTCCTTTCTATGTACTTGGACCTCTTGTTACAGATATTGCACCTGGCTATGACCATATAACTTCTGCTATCGGTGGTGCTATCGCTGCTACATATGGTGCTTCTTTCCTCTGCTATGTAACTCCTGCTGAACATCTTCGTCTTCCTGACTTAAATGATGTTAAAGAAGGAATTATTGCAGCAAGAATTGCAGCTCACGCTGCTGATATTGCAAAAGGTGTTCCCGGTGCAATCGACTGGGATTTAAAGATGGATAAAGCAAGACGTGTACTTGACTGGGATGCACAATTTGATGCTGCCATAGACCCAGAAAAAGCAAGACGCTACAGACAGGAAGCCAAGCCAGAAAAAGAAGATACCTGCTCTATGTGCGGTAATTTCTGTGCCGTTAAGAATATGAATAAAATTATGGACGGTGAAATCGTTAGTATATTTGATGAATAATACACCAAAAAGCCAGCCGGATATTATTCCGGCTGGCTTTTAATATACTGTTAAATATTAAAGATGAAGCACTCTTTCCTTAATCTCCTGTGTACGTCCCTGATTCCAGAACTGTGTTCCAATATAACCGCATGTTCTTCTTGCAACATTCATCTTATCCTGATTACGGTTGCCACAATTAGGGCATTCCCATATAAGCTTTCCATCATCATCAGTTATAATCTGTATCTGTCCTGTATAGCCGCATACCTGACAATAATCGCTTTTTGTATTAAGCTCTGCATACATAATATTGTCATATATGAACTGCATAACAGAAAGAACTGCTGGTATATTATCATTCATATCTGGAACTTCTACATAGCTTATTGCACCACCTGGTGAAAGCTCCTGGAACTGAGCCTCGAACTTCAGCTTGTCAAATGCGTTGATATTCTCTGTTACATGAACATGGTAACTATTAGTTATATAATTCTTATCCGTAACACCTTTTATCTTGCCAAATCTTTTCTGAAGATTCTTAGCAAACTTATAAGTTGTTGATTCAAGCGGTGTTCCGTAAAGACTGAAATCTATATTAGTCTCCTTGGCCCAGCGGTTGCAGGTATCTCTTAAATATGTCATAAGCTTTAATGCAAATTCTGTACCATTAGGATCCGTATGTGTAACACCCTTCATATAATAAGTACATTCACACAGACCAGCATACCCTAAAGAAATAGTAGAATATCCGCCGTAAAGAAGCTTATCAATAGTTTCGCCCTTCTTAAGTCTTGCAAGTGCACCATTCTGCCAGAGAATTGGTGCAACATCTGATGGAGTACCTTTTAATCTATAATGTCTGCACATAAGTGCTCTCTTACAAAGCTCAAGTCTTTCATCAAGAATTTTCCAGAATTTATCCATATCCTTACCTGATGAACAGGCTACATCTACAAGGTTAAGCGTAACTACACCCTGATTAAAACGTCCATAATATTTAGGCTTATTATCATTCTCCGGGTCATTATAAGGTGTCAGGAAAGAACGACAACCCATACATGGGAAGCAATGTCCTTCTCCAAACTTATCAACCTTAAGCTTCTTCATAATCTTCTCAGAGATATAATCAGGAACCATTCTCTTAGCTGTACATTTAGCGGCAAGCTGTGTAATGTTCCAATACTTTGAATCTTCTCTTATATTATCTTCCTCTAGCACATATATAAGCTTAGGAAACGCTGGTGTAATCCATACACCCTTTTCGTTCTTAACACCCTGTATTCTCTGCTTAAGAACTTCCTCTATTACAAGGGCAAGGTCTTCTCTTGTCTGTCCTTCCGGAACCTCATCAAGATACATAAATACAGTAACAAATGGAGCCTGTCCATTAGTTGTCATAAGTGTTATGACCTGATACTGAATCATCTGTACACCACGTTTAATTTCATCTCTTACTCTTAATTCTGCGACTTCCTTAATCTTATCTTCTCCTGCATCAATTCCAGTCGCCTTGAATTCCTCTGCAACCTGCTTAATGAACTTTTCCCTGCTTATCTGGACAAATGGAGCAAGGTGTGCTAATGAAATGCTCTGTCCGCCATACTGTGAGCTGGCAATCTGTGCAATAGCCTGTGTAGCTATATTACAGGCTGTAGAAAAGCTATGTGGCTTCTCAATCATTGTTTCACTTATAACCGTTCCGTTCTGGAGCATATCTTCAAGGTTCACAAGACAACAGTTGTGCATATGCTGTGCGAAATAATCTGCATCGTGAAAATGTATAAGTCCCTGCTCGTGTGCATCTACAATATCTGCTGGAAGAAGAAATCTTTTAGTAATATCCTTGCTGACCTCTCCTGCCATATAATCTCTCTGTACACTATTAACAGTAGGATTCTTATTGGAATTCTCCTGCTTTACTTCCTCATTATTGCACTCTAAAAGGCTTAATATCTGCTCATCTGTTGAATTAGACTTTCTTACAAGAGCTCTCTTATATCTGTATGTGATATACTTTCTGGCTACTGCAAATGCCCTCATATTCATAATCTGGTTCTCAACAAGATCCTGAATTTCTTCAACATTAAGTGATCTGTTCATCTCCTGGCAGATGCTCTCGACATTATCAGATATTGTTTCAATCTGCTCATCAGAAAGTCTTTCGCTATGTACAACCTCCTTATTTGCCTTTGCAACTGCTGCCATTATTTTACTAATATCAAATGTAACTTCTGATCCACTACGTTTGATTATCTTCATAATTAGTAAACCCTCCTTTTTTACCTGACAATAAATTTCTATTCACATTTAGTATACAAATAAAATTACGCGTAATATTTATTAATAATAAAATATATCATATTGGGGCTTTATCTACCCTAATCGTATATAATGCGCTACACAAGAGTTCTCTTGTATAGCGCAGTTTAAATTTTACATCACATATATCTTCAAGTCAATACAAACACAATATGTTGTGGATTTAATACAATATAAATACAATATACTGCAATATATAAAATTCCCCTAATTACTTATGCCAATAGTAATTAGGGGCTGTTTTTAATCTGTAATATTCATCGCTGCAACATAATCCTGCTCTTCATCACTTATTATTGTATACAATAAAGTTGATGTTATCACAGCACACTCTATCTCATATTCTGCCCACTGTGAAGCTTCTTTGGTCTTATCTATTGTAAGAACACCTTTTATATCATCCCTGCCACCAATAAAGCACTGGATTGTTGAACATATATGCCGCTTCTTCATCTCCTCAACAAATTCAGGAGCTACATCCAGATTTCTGTTGACGAAATCGGCTGATATATAATTCTTATCTCCCATAAGCTTATTAAAGCCATCTGTATTAACATATGGCAGATACTCCGCATCCTCAAGCTGCTGTCCAAATGTCAAACACCTCTTTAAAGCCTTACCTTTATAAATGCTTATGCTGTCCACCTTGTAAGTCTGAATCATATGTTCAAACATATTGCTTACAGCACCCTTTCTGTCTGTGTTAAACTGTAACATAATGTCTGTAAGATATCTTAATTCGCGCATCTCCCTGCCGTCATTAAATATCTTATCCTTCTGGTTAAGAGAATTCTCATAAGACTCTTTATGTATCTCATCCCTGAAAAATACATACCTGTCCCTGCCCTTTTCCTTTGCTACATAAAGACAGAAATCAGCCTTTTTAAACAATTCTTCATATTCGTGTCCATTATTAGGACTGAATGCAACACCTATTGATGTCGTGACCTGAAAATTTTCATAATCATTCTTGAATTCCCACTTAACCTGTGTTCGTATAGCTCTTAATATTCCTCTTAATGAATAATCGTCATTAATTCCATTTAAGACGATCATAAATTCATCTCCGCCTATACGTCCGACAACACCATCTTCACCAACAACCTCTTTAAGCTTCTTGGCTACTCTTGTAAGTACTTTATCTCCATAGAGATGTCCATATCTGTCATTAACCTGCTTGAAATAATCAACATCAAGTATAACTATGCTTACCCTGTTAATCTTCTCTTTCTTAACAAGCTTCTGTGCATACTCTGTTATAGTCTTCTTATTATACACCTTGGTAAGCGAATCCATAGTAAGTTCATCGGCAATCTCAACAATATTACCCATACTGTTAGTTCCGTCAGCAAGAATAATCCTTCCAATAACCATATTCTCACCTGTATACTTAGTATATACAGCTCCTACGAACTTAACCTTTTCCATAGCTTTGCCAAAGGTTCTCATATTAGTTGTAAGCTTGACACTGAACTCTGATGTATACAGCTTTATATACCTTATCAGATTATTCAGTTCAACAACGTCCTCTTCAAGAATTCTACCATCAAGCATATATGCTTTCCATTCATCAATAGGCATTCTAGTTATTACTTCTCTTGAAATGCCTTCATATCTTACAATCTTAATATCCCCAGTCTTCTCAGAATACGCAAATACATACTCGCCTGTGAGTCCCATAACTACTCTTTCCATTGCGATATCGTCACATATCCTGCGATTAGTCTCTACAACACTATCTATATCGATCATCTCTATATCAATATTACGCAGAGCATCATTATTCTCAAATGACAAAAGCTTAATAAGATTCTGTCTGTACTCCCCCTTATAGTCCCTGAATAAAAAGCATTTACCCACAGGACTTCCATCAAACGAATCAATAAGCTCTATTAACTTTTCTTTATCATCTGGATGTACGAACTCCGTAAGACAGCCATATGACGTATTTCCAAAATAGTCATTAAAGGCACGGTTCGTTACATTAGTAAGATAAAATCTGTCTATGACCGCAAGCCGGCGGTCCAGTCTATGTGCTGTCACATAGTCATCCCCGATTCCAACATTCTGTTGTGAATACATATCTAAACCTTCTCCTTAATTCAATTGTCGAAATAACCCTGCGATTATTATAATTTATAATGTACAAATATGCAACAATTTTATTTGTTTTTTGGTACTTTAGTACCAATGGCAAATCTTGTATTTTATTTTAAATATGTATGTGATACAATACAACATATTGTTAATTTGTTTTAACAATTATATATTATTAATTTAATATGTGGAGGTTTTTTATTATGGAGCGTGTGAAATTCAGCAGAGTAGAGGTGTATCACGGAGACAGTCCTAAGAAGTTTCCGGTATATGAGATTTATCTTGACGGGGTCATTGTAACAAAAGTATCATCTAAGACAGAAGCTGAGGAGATGGTGTCACGCTGGCAGGAAGTTTACAAGTAAGCATATAAGTATAATAACAAATATTACTAGCAATTATAAAGCTGTGGACAAGCATTATCTTTAAAAGATTATTTCTAATCAAAGATTACTCTTGGATAAAGACTAATTTTAAAGATAATTACTGTTCCACAGCTTTTATTAAACAAATTATATAATTTTACCATTGTATATTATATTTTTTATATATAATAAATCTTCTTAAACACCTTAAAGCATTTTCTTCTTCTTAAGGAACCACAATACAAACACACATATAATAAATATTATTACAACAATTATATAAAATCCATACCTGGTTGCTGATAAAGGCATCCACTCACCGGCAACATTCATTCCATATATTCCCGATATTATTGTAGGTATAGCCATAACTATAGTGATTGATGTAAGAATTTTCATTACATTATTAAGCCTGTTATTAATAACCGATGACAACAGCTCTCTTGTACCATCTATAATATCCCTGTATATAGACGTCATCTCGATAGCCTGCTGGTATTCGACTGTTACATCTTCAAGCAGTTCCATATCCTCCGGATACTGTTCAAGTCTTTTGTATCGTCTTAATCTTTCAAGCACAATGCTGTTCGCCCTTAAAGATGTAGCAAAGTATACAAGCGTCGATTCTAATTCGTGAAGCTCGATAATATCTGTATCGTGTGTATCATCGCCAACTCTTTCTTCTATCTCAGTTCTTTTCTTATCAATCCCACGTAAATAAGCCTGATAAAGCATAGCCGAGCGGACCATCATTTCATATAT
>OGCP01000306.1_pt1 | contig 28066 bp, 27 predicted proteins | sample 1570191 | NCBI WGS metagenome assembly OGCP01 (sample SAMEA2582180, study PRJEB24529) | metagenome | biome: Human gut stool | place: China | collected 2011
TTGATAAGCGTTCTTAACCTCCTCTGCCGAAACGACTTCTTTAATAACGTACGGTTTGTTAATGCATTATTAAATATAGGGCAAAATGTAGGTAATTTATTTGAATATGACAAAATAAATCATATGGCCACATATATTTATCCTATAGGTTTAACAATTGTTTATAATGGAAATCATTCCACTTTGTCGGGCATTTTAAAGGGAGAAGGAACGATACAAGCAAATCAGACATATGATCTTGTACCAACATATGATTATATGTATTTTGATGGTATTTATTTCAGAAATAAAATGAATGATGAAAAATTATATAAGGTAGCGAGATTTGAAATTGGTGCGTTATATGAAATTGGCAGAATATTAGCAGAAAATGGAATAAGATAAACTTCAATAATCATTTGGGCTAAGGTTAAAGAAGTTTATCTTAATATAAGCAGATCGGAATTAATAATTGAACCAATTCATAGCATCCACATAATTCTGCAATCCGTTTTCTTTCAATGCGAATTTGGCATAAAGCAGAGGTGTTTCCATTGCCAACCGGTATAGATATACAACATCATTCGGGTCATCAAAGATAACAGAGGAATTACATTCCTTGCAACGGATAACAAGAATTGTGTTCTCATCGATGTTGGCGATAATGGAGTCTGTGGCGGGTTCGTACATACCGAATAGAAAATTAAGATTATTGTTCATGACAGTCTCCTTCCCACAGATATTTTGCACCATCCAGCAGGTCGATAATAGCTGTAAGCATATTAGTGTATTCGATATGTAAGTCCTTAATGGCTTCTGACGTAGGAAGAGTATCGGGAGTGCAGTTTGGTGTGGTAAATGCTTTCTGCATTTCAAGTAATTGCAGATACAGAGCATTAACAGTCTGCACAAGCGGATATATAGTTTCTTTCTTGCCGACAACGCAGATGCGGTTATAGATGCAGGAACGGACAAAGTAATCTTTTTTCATCATGCCACTGGCAAGGATGCGGGCTTCGATTTGTTTGCGTTCAGCATCGCTGATTCTAAAACTTATAGTTGGATGTTTATGTTGATTGCTCATAGAAAAGCTCCTTTCATAGTGGGTGTGGCAGCAGGCACAGTTAAGCACCCGCAAGCCACATTTGATTATTCGTTTTTAGTAGTAAAAGTAGATTGTATCTGCCATGGATTTCATAGAAGCAACAGGGAATAATTGCAACTAATTTGCTACTAAAGTTTTTAAAAATGATATGAAAAGAGTAACATTTGATGAAATAGATGCGGTGGAATGCCGCATAAAATCAGCATTTTTGATTTGATGATACTTCCCTTGGGAAGAGTTTGAATAACGGACAGAAATGCCGAAAGCCTGTATTTATGCGGGTTTCCGGCATTTGTTTTATCAAATGGCTCTAGGTTGGCTCTATTTGTGGGGAGAGTAATGGAGTTATCAGTTTTGAAAAGGTAAATAAAAAAGGAAGAAGGTACAAGCTATGTTGCCAACAAGAGAAGAAGCACTGAAGTTAATTCGTGATGGGTTATTATTTAATCCGGGACCTTGGGGAAAACATTGTTTAACAGCAGCACACTGTGCAGAAAAAATAGCAAGTGCATGTGGTGATATGGATGTTGAGAAAGCATATATATTAGGTTTACTACATGATATAGGAAGAAAATTTGGTGTAAGACATCTTGGACATGTTTATGATGGATACGTATATATGAAATCATTGGGATATGATGAAGTAGCAAAGATATGTTTAACCCATTCTTTTAATAATCATACGATAGATGAATACATCGGAAAATTTGATGTTACAGATGAAGAATTGACAATTATAAAAACTGAATTAGCAAAGACCATATATGATGAATATGACCGGTTAATTCAATTGTGCGATTGTTTGGCAGGAGCGGAAGGAGTTCTTGATATAGAAAATAGGATGAATGACGTAAAGAAAAGGTATGGCTTTTATCCGCAGGACAAGTGGAATTCCAATATGAATTTGAAGCAATATTTTGAGGGGAAAATGAATAAAGACATTTACCTTATATGTGAGAAAGATACATTTGCACCAGGAGATTTATGATCTTATAAATATATTTTTACTACAAGTTTTATGAACAGGTTGGAGGTGGTTAAGTGGATATTTTATTTAAAAATGATGATTTTGTATTTTCATACAGAGTTGGCGGTATATTGAAACATAATGGTAAAATCTTGTTACAGCGTCCGAAGAATGATGATTATGCCATTATTGGCGGACATGTTGCGGCTATGGAGACAAGTATGGAAACTCATAAACGGGAATTTGAAGAAGAGCTTCATGCTAAGATAGAGGTAGATAATCTGTTAGCAATCGGAGAAATTTATTTTCCATGGGGAAAAAGACCCTGTCATCAGATATGCTTATATTATAATGTACATCTGATGGATGATAATATTCCATTAGATGGTGTGTTTCATGGATATGATGAGCTGGATAATGAAAGAATTGATTTGGATTTCTGTTGGGTTTCACTAGAAGATTTAAAGAAGGGTACTAAGGTATATCCTTTGGAGTTGATACCATATATCCTTGAGCCAGGGAAAGAAATTGTACATTTTGTTTCAAAGCAGATTTAATTGGATTTATGTGGAGAAGGGAAAAGAGATATGCTAGAAGTCAAGTTTTATGATTCAGTGGATGATTCATTATTAAAATTTGCAGTAATCATCTCACAGAGCAATGGCAAGTGGGTGTTTTGCAAACATAAAGAAAGAGACACATACGAAGTGCCAGGAGGACACAGAGAAGCTGGAGAAAATATTGTTGAAACAGCAAAAAGAGAATTACAGGAAGAAACAGGAGCTGTCAAATTTGAGATAAAACCAATATGTGTATATTCAGTGATAGGCAAGACAAGAGTGAATAATACAGGCGAGGAAACCTTTGGAATGCTTTATTTTGCAGAGATAACGGAATTTGCGAAAGAATTACATAGCGAAATGGAGAAGGTTGTTCTTATGGATAAGTTGTCTGAGAATTGGACATACCCTTTGATACAGCCGAAATTGATAGAAAAGTATTTACAGATGAAAAATTTTGTTGATGATACATTATAAGAAGAGAGGAGATTGAGATTTGGTAAATATAGGAGAAATGATGAATAAAGCGATTATGGATGAAATGTTGCAAGTAATTATTATATTTATGCCATATATTATACCGTTTTTGACAACAGCTCTTGTTGTGTGGGTAATTAAGAAAATTATTGAAAAATTCATATATGATTTTTCAACCATATCAGGAGACTCTAGAAGAATAGCAAGGAAAAAAGCACGAAAGATGGGCAACTTAGTAGATATGATTTCTTCTTTCAAAGATATAACTGAAAGTATAAAAAAATAGAGGGACATAGAGATATCTATTAACAGATATGTGAATTTAAGAGGAATAAAAAATGAGAACTGATATCATAGAATATTTACAGAAAGAAGTATATCACAGGTGCAAGCAACCAACTAACAAATTTGGAATGGGGTGCTATTATCACATTGAAGCAGTGGTGAAAAATGCAGAGATACTGGCAGAAAAATATGGTGCTGACAAAGAAACTGTGATTATAGCAGCATGGTTACATGATATAGCTTCAATAACTGATTATGCAATGTATGAGGAACATCATAAATATGGAGCAGATATTGCTAAAGAGATTTTAAATGAACTGAATTATGATAAAGAAAAAACGGCGTTAGTACAAAAGTGTATTTTAAATCATAGAGGGAGTGTAAAGCTGGGGAGAACCAGCATTGAAGAATTGTGTGTTGCAGATGCCGATGCAATTTCACATTTCGATAGTGTGCCAAGTTTACTTTATTTAGCTTATGTTGAAAGAAAGATGGATATAGAGCAGGGGGCGCAATTTGTGAGGAAAAAGCTTGAACGGAGCTATAACAAGCTATCAGACGAAAGTAAGGAGATTTACAAGGTGAAATATGAGCAGGTGATGGCTGTATTTGGGTGATTGAAACTATTATGAAAAGTATTTATGGCAGTTTGGAGAAAACATGGATATTTCAATAAAGTGTGATAGCTTAAAGGCTATATATAGTGTAAAAAATGGCATGTTAAGATGTGTAACACCATATGAATTTACAATATCTCAAATGCCAATGATAAAGGTTTGCATAGAAGAAGCGGGAAATAGGATTATAACTTTAACTTGTGAAGAAGAAATTGAAGCTAAAAAGTTATATTCATCACTGCTAGAATTAGAAAGATTATTGCAGATATTTGATGGAGTTTTTCTTGATTTGGAAACTATAGAAATATACGGAAAAGAAAGTGCTAATTCATATAATGCCTTAGTAGAACACTTTAAAATACAAAGACTACATTATTTTTCGTCTGCAAACTTTATTTCAATATTTAGCGATAGAATATTAAAATATGAAGATATTTTGTCATCTGAATTATTTGAGAAATGGAGAATTTTATTGGATGAATTAGGAGTTGTTAATCAGATGTATTTATATGCGACAAGTTCTGCTGGATTCACGAATGATGTGAAGTGTGCGTTTCTTGTAGAGCTTTCTGAGTCGTTAATGGAAATAATTCAAAGTGAAGATATAAAATTGCAAAGATATCCTAATGAAAAAGGAAAATTAAAACCATGTCTCAGGACAATTATCAATTATTATGGAAAAATTCTTTTTAGAAATGAAATAGAGTTTGATTTGGAAAAAATTCTTTCTTGTCTGGTAAATACTCGTGTCAATATTATGCATATAAAAATTAATCAAAGAAAGCCTACATTGGATGGTAGAGAATCAGTTTTATATGCTATTAAAATGAGTTATTTGTATCGGCTTGTGATTTTAGAAAAGTTGGAAATAAATGCTATTTTATATGAGGACAATTTAATAAAAAGAGTAGGTTATATCGATGGTTGGAATGGAATTCAAGAACAATTATTTAATAGATTAAAACAATTTTTATAAAAAGAAATGGAGAATTGCAAATGAAAATATTAGTAATAGGCGGAACAAGATATTTTGGTATACATATGGTTAATAAGCTTTTAGAACAAGGACATGAGGTAACAATAGCAACAAGAGGCAAAACACCAGATTCATATGGAGACAAAGTAGAGCGCATTACCATTCAAAGGACAAATGAAGAAAGTATGCGAGAGGCATTGCAAGGAAAGCATTTTGATGTAGTTATTGATAAAATTGCGTATTGTTCTAATGATATACGGTATGTTATGGACTATGTTGATTGCGACAAATACATATATATGTCTAGTACATCAGTTTATAATCCAAAACATATGAATACTGTGGAATCTGATTTTGATGGATATTCTAAGGATTTTGTGTGGTGTGACAGAAAAGAATTTACATATGAGCAGATAAAAAGACAGGCTGAGTACGCATTATGGCAGAAATATCCGGGAAAAAACTGGATTGCTGTCAGATATCCATTTGCAATAGGTAAAGATGATTATACGAAAAGACTTTTATTCTATGTAGAACATGTCATTAAATCAGAGCCGATGTATATAGATAATATAGATTATCAAATGAGCTATATCCGTTCAGATGAAGCGGGAGAGTTTATTGCATATTTAGTAGATAAAGATGCTAAAGGTGCAATTAACGGAAGTGCTTCAGGAACTATCTCGCTTCGAGAAGTGATTAATTATATCGAAGAAAAGACAGGAAAATCTGCGGCTTTAAGTGAACAAGGGGAGGCTGCACCTTATAATGGAGAACCGGAATATAGTATAAATACAGACAAGGCTGAGAAGACAGGATATCGTTTTTCTAATTTAAAAGATTGGATATATGAATTACTTGATTATTATATAGAACAGGTAAAGAAGGAGAATTAAGCCTTGCATAAACATTAATCCCTATGTTAGGATACTACTTAAGGAAAGTACCCATGACAGGGCGTTAAGCGCCCGGGGGATGCTTGTTTAGCGCCGACCGGAGCGGAGCGTAGAGGTAGCCTCCCGAGTTTATGATACCGGTTCACTGGAATACATAAGAAGGGGTGCTAGGTGCCAGTGGCACCTGCTTAGCACCGACCGAAACAGAGTGTAGATGTGGCGCCGATGACGGCTTATGAGATCATTTCGATTTTCATTGGGATATTAGCATTGTTGATGTCCTTTGGTAGCTTGACTGTAGCGTTGCTTGCCTTTCTCGATAAAGAGAAAAGTTCTTCGAGGAAGAGCAGGCGCAAATAAAAATGCCTATCCTGTCTGCCAACAGGATAGGCGGTGTCCTTAAGGACATTCATTAACCTAAACTCGGAGCATCCACATTTGGAGTTGGTGCTTTCTGTTTAATTAGATATTATCATCTTATGTCTGATAATTCAAGAGTAAACGCTCCAACCCATGTGCCTTGACTTTTAAAAGACGGCTAAACTGCGGTCTTTTAAAAGTCAAGGCACATCAGGTGGAGCGTTTACTGCTTTTCTATGTGATGTTACAGGATGACTTGAGGATTATTTTTACTAAAGCGTCTATGCCGTAGTGTATATATTTATAGAGACCTTTGCTACTGTTAAATAGGGGAGTGGCAAGATTAACAGTTTGTTTAGAGTACCTCAATAAAGGAGAAAAAATTCGAATGAAGATACTAATGATTGGGAATGGATTTGATTTAGAACATGAATTACCAACTAAATATACACATTTTCTGGAATTTGTTAAAAAATTTAAGTATGCATATTTGTCGAGAAAAAATATTCCTACTGCAAAAGATGATTATATAAGATTGATTTTTGAAAATCCTGAATATGGAGACAGAGTCATTGCACTGCATGCATTTACGGCAGACAATGTATGGATTAATTATTTTCAGAAAGTATATAACAAGCATTTGGCAAACAAGCAAAATTGGATAGACTTTGAAAGCGAAATATCATCGGTGATTCAATCTATGGATGGCTTAATAAAATATTATGAACGAATTGAAGCAGGGGAAAATAAAAATGAAAGCTTAGAAATGTATTATAAAAATAGATTATCTAAAATTATGAATCCGAGTGAATTGAAAGCGGAGAATGTAAAAGCATACATTCCTAAGTTATTGTGTGACTTGAATAAATTAATAGGGGCATTAGAAATATATATATGGGATTATATTGGAAGTAAGAAACTTGAATATTACAACCCAGATATTGAGAAAATACATCCCGATAAAGTCTTTAGTTTTAATTATTCAGATACATATAAAAAATTGTATGCTTACAATAAAAAAGAAATAGATTATTCTTTTGTACATGGCATAGCCATCAATAACATAACCTTTTTTTCGGGTAAAACTGATGCCACAGAGGAAGAAATAGAAAAATGTATTCAGCGTAATGCAGAAACTAATAATATGGTATTGGGGATTGATGAATATCTTCCAGAGGCTAGAAGAAGTAATGAAATAGAGTTTATTGATTTTAAAAAGTATTATCAAAGAATACTTAAAAAGGCTGGAAATGAATATAAAAAGTGGTTGAAACAAATTGATAATGATGTAAAAGAAGGAAAAAAAGAAGAAAATATATTATATATTTTTGGACATTCGTTAGATGTTACAGATGGTGATGTTTTAAGAGAATTTATTAATCATGATAATCTAAAAACTATTATATTCTATAGAGATAAGGCACAACTGGGACAGCAAATAGCTAATTTGGTAAAAATACTAAAAAGTGATACTGTAATAGAAAAAGTATATGGAGATAATCCTACTATAATATTTCAACAACAAAGTAAGAGAGAAAGAATATCGGGCAGTGCATTTGAAATTACATCAGATACAATGCAATTAGAAAATGTTTATAGACTAAGTCATTTAGAGGCAGAAAGTTTGTTTGAAAAGATAAAATATAAAATTGAGCAAGAAGACTTAACATATTTCTATTCTCAAAAGGCAGTTATAACACTATTTGATGTGATGCAGAAAAATGGACTAGCTACTATGTATATAACAAAGTTATTAGAGATAGCTCGCAAATTGATGAGATGTGATGGTCTACAAGAACCTGAACAGTTTGACGAAGAATATTGGGCCTATTTGGATTATGACAATTCTTTTTCGTGTGATATTCTTACAAGAAAATTTGTTAATACAATAAATTTGTATAATAAGAAAAATTTTGTTATAAGTGAAATGGAAATGCAAAGCTACGATGAACAATTACTTGAATATGAAAAACTAATTAAAAGCAGAGAGAAAATTGATAAAGACAGGTATATGATTATTATTAATAGTATATTTTATATGTTTGTTGATGAATATAAGGATATAGAAAAATTATGGAAAATACTTCTAAGAATATCAAGAGGACCAGGTGAAGATGTTGCAAAAGATGTGTTGAAAGAGCTTATAGAAAATTCAGATGATGAATTGGAGATTATAAGATATAATCATTTATTGCAAGAAATTCAGATGAATGAGTATTTTGATATGCAAGCAGAAGAATTTGAAAAAAGTTATGAATATGAATAGAAGACCAGCTATGAAAAGTCAACCATAAATTAGCAAAAAATTTCTTTTTCATATCGGTGGTAAAAAAGGGTAACTTTAATAGAGCTCCCTTAGGGTGCTTTTTCAAAATCTATCGATATTGATATACAGACCTCTTATTCAAGGTTAAATTCTACTTCGTCAGTGAGCATCTTCCAGATGACTCTGACAAGTTTGCCGGCGCAATGCCCAAGTGCATTGTAGTGAGACCGGCCTTCAGCCCTCTTGGCATCATAATAAGCCTTGAAGGTTGCGTTGTTTCTGACAACGTTCCAAGCTGCATTTACAAGGGCATATCGTAAAACACGAGAGCCACGTTTGGACATCCTTGTTGTCTTAGCCTGAAAGTTACCAGACTGATAAACAGAAGGATCCAGACCTGCAAAAGCAAGCAGCTTGTTTGGATTGGAGAAACGGTGAATATCACCTATTTCACCAAGAATCATTCCACCATTGATATAACCGATACCAGGAATGGTCATGATGACAGAATCGTTGAATTTCATGATATCCGTCATCTCAGCTTCAATCTTTTCTAATTGGCTATCCAGTAACTCGATTTGTTGAATGGTTTGAGTTATCTGAATAGATATAGCGCTGTCGTTAGCACCGACAGACTTCTGTGCGAGAACTCTTAATTCTTTGGCCTGCTCTTTAGTAAAGTGTCCGTGCGAGTTCACTTTGAGCAGATTTGCCAGATGAGTCATATGCATGGAAGCAATCTCTTTTGGAGAAGGTGCTTCTTTTAAAAGAGCATAGACAGCATTCTGATGCAGACCGGATTTGAAAAAGTATTGAATCTCCGGAAAGACCTGATCAACATAGGTTGTCAGTTGAATTTTCAATCGGGTACGTTGCTTTATGGTTTTCTGACGGAAACGTCCCAATGCCTTAAGATCCATCATATCGAGATCAAAGAAGGTAATAAATCTTAGGTCATCCTGCATCATAAGAGTTTTAGCAATAACAAATGTGTCGACCTTATCTGTCTTTGTTTTACGAACATTGTTCTTGCGCATCTGACAGGTTTTGATGGGGTTCAACACACACACTTGGTAGAACTCAGCAACAAGGTATCGAACAAGGTTGTCACCGTAGTGTGCCGTTGACTCAAGACCGATGATGATGCTGTTCTTATCGAATGATTCGAGCTTAGAGACCAGCAGTTGGAAGCCATCAGCGTCGTTTGTGAATTTGAACGGCTCAAGAATTATTTCACCGTCGGAAGAAATCGCAGCGGCGAAATGGTTGAGTTTGGCAATATCAATGCCTACATAAATTTTCATGAGGTTGTACCTCCCTTTCCTAAAGTCTGATACCATGATGTCCACCATCGATTATCATCGTAGACTTGATAGAAATAAGTACTCTGAGTGAAAAACACTCCGGCAACATCCAGCTGATAAACAATTCAGATAAAGGTAGTAGCAATATACTCCAGTTGAGTAGTCAAGCTATAGGAAAAAATCAAAAGTCCATAGTATCTGAATTGTATTGAACCACGATATTAAAAGAAAGGAAACGTGTGATAATTAACATCCTAATTATCATACAAGAACATATGGCAATAGTTAAATTTGTAGCAATAGGAAGTGAAAAAAATATAGAAGATCAGTGTAAATATGCAGATAACATATTAACTGAACTTGAACGGCAGGGGTATATAGATAAATATGAGATATATCCAGACGATAAATATCAAACTACATTTATCTGTAGAATTGATAAGGATAATATAATATTTACATTAGTTTTTCAATTTGAAACATATAGAAGTTTAAAACAGCTTGCCATGGAGATATCATCTGATGATTACATGTTAGATGTGGATGATAGTTTTTTAGAAAATCTAAAACTGTTTATTAAAAAATTAATAATACCAGATTGGAATAAGATAGTGTGGTTATATGATGAAGATGCATATGTTCTTTCGAAAGATTTGTATAGTAGATTTTATGTGACAGAAAATAATATGCGAAGATTTATTAATGAATTTATGTTAAAGACATTTGGCATTGAATGGTGGGATACATTATCTGATCAAAGCATTAAGAACAAATATAATGCTCGTTTTAAAGGATACAAAACTGTAGTGCCAGGTTTTAAGAATGTTGATGACCATTTGATTTCTATTGATGTAGGGGATTTATTAAAAATAATGACAATGAAAAAGTTGGAATGGAATCCTAAATATAACGCAGATATAGAGAAACTATTAGTTGATGCTACTGCTGGTAACGTAGGTAAAATAGTTGAAAGTATGAAAGAACAGCTAACGGTAAAAGAAGACTTTTGGGAGAAATACTTTAAATTGTATTTTGATGATGATTTCACGAAATCATTTAGAGAGTTTGAAGCTAATAGAAATCATGTTGCACATAATAAAATACTGGATAGAACGGCTTATAAGAGTATAAAAAGATCAATTGAAAAAATAGATGATTATATGAATAAAGCAATATTAAAGCTTTCAAAGGATAAAAAATCAATTGAACAATTAAAAGTTGAAGCACAGGAATATAAAGAATTACTTCTTGAAACAAAACAAAATGATGCATGTGTAACAATTAGAGATTTAAATAGAATAGCTCAACAATTTGGGGATGTTCTTAATGAAAAATATAATGACATTGTTGAGGCATTAAGATTTAGAGAGGATATTGAAATTACTGAGAGTTTGTTTGAGTCAGGCAATTATTCCGGAAAATTGTTTTCAGCAGTGTCTAAAGTTACGAATGAACAGCTTGATTTTTACTATTCAATGGATATTAATGATGACGAAGGTGCAGAGAGTACATTAATAATAACGTGTGAGCAAGAACCATTTGTTGTAGATGAATTTGATGATATAGAAGGATTTATAATCAGAATTTCATATATCAATGGTTCTGTAACATATGATGATGAACAAGGATACTATATGCCATTTGCAGAGGATGAAATTTCACAGAATGATATTAATAATTATGTTGAGACAATGATAGATTTTATTAATATAAAATTAGAGAGTCTTAAGGACTATGTTGATTCCATAAGATATGAAACTGTAAAAGATGGTGGAGAGTTCCACATTGCTCCAGGGGTATATTGTGATGAATGCGATGAAGAATATATTTGTATTGATGAAAAATTAGCTGAAGTGGGAACATGTTTGAATTGTGGAGCACATAACGAAATTGCTGTATGTGAAAGATGTGGCAATTATTTTGTAGATTATTGTGATGATGAAATAAAGTTGTGTGATCTTTGTAAAGAGCATTATGAAGAAGATTAATGGAATGTCATCAGAAAATAATTATGTACATTTGTACCACAAAATTTCTAGTTGCAGAAGTAGTGGTTGGATATTATAATCCCATTAGGTGGACTTGCAAACCATCAGAAGATTATTTTCTGAATAGTAATCAAACCTGCAAGTCACCGGAACTACACACAATAATGAAAAAATGCAATGGTACTGGATTGGTACTGAAAATGTGTGAAACGAAAAATAATGAGTAGAAAAGATATGGATTATCAATACGAGACAGTATAGATAACTATATTAAAACAACTAGAATCAAACTTTGCGAGTTTGAATAACGGACAGAAATGCCGAAAGCCTGTATTTATGCGGGTTTCCGGCATTTGTTTTATCAAATGGCTCTGGTTTGGCTCTATTTGTGGGGAGAGTGATAGCAAGATTAAGGAGAAATTATGAAAAAGATAATCATATTAAGAGGTAACTCTGGAAGTGGAAAAACAACAGTAGCTAGAGCGTTGCAAAAGAAATTTGGATACAATACAATGATGATTTCACAAGATGAGATTAGGAGAAATATCTTGTGGGTTAAAGATGGCGTTGATACTAAGGCATTACCACTTATGATAGAACTTATGAAATATGGGTATGAGCATTGTGAGGTGGTTATTTTAGAGGGCATCATGTATGATGAGTGGTATAGTCCTTTGTTCAAAACGGCAAATGAATTGTATGGAATGGATATATATGCGTACTATTTTGATATACCATTTGAAGAGACGGTCAGGCGGCATAATACAAGAGATAAAAAACAGGAATTTGGTGAAGAAGATATGCGTAGATGGTGGAGAGAAAAGGATTTTTCATCAGTTTTTAATGAAAAAATTATTACATCTGATATTGATGCAGACAGTATTGTTGAAATGATATATATAGATTCAGCAAATGAAAGATAAGGGTATTACGTATGGCAAGAACAGAAAAAGTGATAATGACTAATATGTGTATGGTGTTTAGTGAAAATAGGATACTTGTCCAAGATAAGACGGATGATGATTACTCTGGAATAACATTTCCGGGAGGACATGTGGAAAGAGGAGAATCATTTACAAATGCTGTGATACGCGAAGTGTGGGAAGAAACTGGATTGAAAATTTCAGAACCAAAACTTTGTGGGATAAAAGACTGGATGAAGGATGAAGAAACAAGATATATAGTGTTATTATATAAGACAGATAAGTTTGAAGGAATAGTTACTTCGTCTGAAGAAGGGGATGTATTCTGGCTGACATTAGATGAAATGAAGCAGAGAAAACTTGCTTATGGAATGGATAAGATGTTGGAAGTATTTTTAAATGACAATATTAGTGAATATTTCTTTTTTGAAGAAAATGGAAAATGGATAGAAGAGTTGAAATAGTTTAAATAAATGCAAAGGAGTTTGAAGTGGATATTTTATTTAAGAATGATGATTTTGTATTTTCATACAGAGTTGGTGGAATATTGATACGCAATGGAAAAATTCTATTACAGCGTCCTAAGAATGATGATTATTCCATTATAGCAGCAATGGAAACAAGTATAGAAACTTTGAAGCGGGAATTTGAAGAAGAACTTCACACTAAAATAGAGGTAGATAATCTGCTGGCGATTGGTGAAATATATTTTCCATGGGGTAAAAGACCATGTCATCAGATATGTTTATATTATAATGTACATCTCGTTAATTATGATATTCCTTTAGATGGAGTATTTCATGGTTATGATGGTCTGGATGACAAAAGGATTGATTTAGATTTTTGCTGGGTTCCACTTGAGGATTTAAAGAATGATGTAAAGGTATATCCGCAGGAGTTGGTACCTTATATTCTTGAACCAAAGAAGGAAATTGTACATTTTGTTTCAAAGCAAATTTAGAAGATGAGATTATAGGTGTCGATGGAGAAGAAATATGTTAGAAGTTAAATTTTATGATACAGTAGATGATTCATTACTGAAGTTTGCAGTAATAATTTCACAGAGGAGGGTGCGGATTCGTTCTAATATTGGGATGTTGGTGCATTTGTATTTGCAGGAGATGAAACATACGTTTCTGTATCTGGTAAGCAGTATGTAACTTCGGATAAAGTTATAGGAAATAACGATATTATAACCATTGATTTAAGTCCACAGGCAGGTAATATATGGGGAGATTATGCGAGAACTATTATTGTGGAGAATGGAAAGGTTGTAGAGGATATAGGGCTGATTGAAAATCTGGAATGGAAAAGCGGTCTGCAGATGGAAGAGAAATTACATGCAGAATTGTTACGTTTTGCTACGAAGGAAACAACCTTTGAGAAATTGTACTATCATATGAATAAGTTAATAGTGGAAAATGGATTTGTTAATCTTGATTTTATGGACAATCTGGGACATTCCATTGTGAAAACCAAAGGTGATAGAGTTTACATTGAAAAAGGTAATATGACCAAGCTTGGCGATGTAAAGTATTTTACATTTGAACCGCACATAGCATTTCCAGATTCAAAGTATGGATATAAAAAAGAGAATATTTATTACTTTAACGAAAACGGGTTGATGGAACTTTAAAAGGAGTAAAGAAAATGAATGTTATTTTTGATATGGATGGACTGATGTTTGATACAGAGAAAGTGTTTATAAAGGCTTGGGATTATGCCGGTGAAAAGATTGGAATTGGGAAAGCTGGATATATGGTCTATAAAACTTTAGGTATGAGCATTGTTGCCTCTTATGAGATTTGGAACGAAGAGTTTGGTGACCGGTATAATCAGGAAGAATTGCGTAAGTATACAAAAGAATTTCTGAAAAACTATTATGAAAATAATAAAGTTCCCGTAAAGCAAGGATTGTATGTCTTGTTGGAGTATTTGAAAAATGCAAATGCCAAGTTGGCAGTTGCTTCTTCATCACCGCGTTGGGAAGTGGAAAAACATCTAAATGATGCCGGAATTCTAGATTATTTTTCAGCAATGGTTTGTGGAGATATGGTTGAGAAATCTAAGCCTGCGCCGGACATTTACATAAAAGCGTGTGAGATGTTAAATGAAAATCCTAAAGAGTGTATTGCTCTTGAAGATTCAAAAAATGGATTACTATCGGCTTACAGAGCGGGATGTAAGCCAATCATGGTTCCGGATTTGTGGCAACCGGATGAAGAAATTTTGCAGATAATAAAAGGCAAGTATTCCGATTTGGAACAGGTGAAAAAGGCGTTTGAAAGTGGTGAAATATAGAAACAAGGAGGCACAACAGTGAATATTCTAGTTATTGGTGGAACACGATTTTTTGGTATACATATGGTTAATGAGCTTTTAACCGCAGGTCATGATGTCACAATTGCAACACGTGGGAAGGCATCAGATTCATTTGGGGATAAGGTTAAAAGGATATTTCTGGAAAGGACTAAGGAAGAAAGTGTACGAGAGGTATTAAGTGGTACTCATTACGATGTAGTAATTGATAAAATTGCATATTACTCAAATGATATTAAGTATGTGATAAGAAGTAGTGAGGGATAGATGAATACACGATATTATATGGTCATTATCAAGGGTGAAATAAAGACATCCGAAATAATGTCATGTGGTTACAATAGAAATACCCAAAAATGGGATGTAAAATTCAATAATGGAAAAACATACTCGTATGCATATTTGAATGTGGAAAAGTTGACTGATCCGGAGGTTTTGAATCCTAACATGTATCGGATTAGCAGAGAAGGACGAGAGTTCTTTGATGTTAATGCAATATATGTATTTAGAAGCGGAAGTGAGTCTTATTGGCACATTTGTTTTGGCGATGGTAGTGAAAGAGATTATCGTCGGAACGACTTGCATATTATAGAGTCATGTCTTACTCAGAGTCAGTCATCAAATGTATTTGAATATATAAAGCAAATTGCAGGTTTGAGTAATCTTAAGAATGAAGAGACTGGTGAAAAATTATTGTCTAAGAGGTTTGATAAGATTTCTTTTGTGGGTAGTGATGTAGCTTTAGCAAAGTATTTGAATCCATCATCATTGCAAGGAAAAAGAACAGGACGCGAATACATTCCGATTTTCCCATTTGGATGCAATAACAGTCAGTATAAGGCTGTAAAAAATGCCATGGAGAATCAGATTAGTGTTATACAGGAACAGGGAAGACACAAACAATATTGAATATTATTGCCAATATATTAATGCAAGGGAAAACGGTACAGATAGTATCCAATAATAATTCGGCAACAGAAAATGTATATGAAAAATTATCTTCTTCAAAATACAATTTAGGTTTTATTGCTGCTACATTAGGAAGTTCTAAAAATAAGAAATTATTTGTTGAGCATCAGGATGCCGCTTATCCAGATTTTTCGTCATGGAAAACGCAAGAAGATCCAGGTGTTTTGCAAAAGGGAATAGCTGACCAATCCAGTCAGTTAAAAAGCGTTTTTGATAAGCAGGAAAAACTGGCGTGTTTAAGGCAGGAACTTTCACAGTTGGTTACTGAACAGGAATATTTCAATCAATATGTTAAAGAATCAGATGTTCATACAGATAGTATTAAGTTCAAGAAAAAGCTATCTTCAAAGCAATGGATGGTATTGTGGCAGGATTGCCAGTTGATTTCAGAAGAAAAAAAGGCAATAGGATTTTGGTTTAAGATAAAAGCCTTATTTAAATATGGAGTAACCAATTGGGGCATTTATAAGCAGGATATTTCAAAGATAATTACAACCTTTCAGGCAATGTATTATCGTGCAAAGCAAGCGGAGTTGTCTGCAGAAATTGCAGATATTGAAAGGTATTTAAATAGTGTTAATAAAAATTTGCTTGAGGATTTATGCAATCAGTCAATGGTTGTCCTAAAAGACAAACTGGCAAGAAAGTATGAAGGTAACAGCAAGAGAAAAATGTTTAGTGAAGATAATCTGTGGAAGGAGCCATACGGTGTACTGGTTGAGTATCCGGTTATATTAAGTACAACATTTTCGTCAAGAAACAGTCTGAATTCAGATGTGGTGTATGATTACCTTATCATGGATGAGGCATCACAGGTAGATATTGCAACTGGTGCATTGGCATTGTCCTGTGCAAGGAATGTTGTTATTGTGGGTGATACCAAGCAGCTTCCTAATGTTGTTAAAGATGATACAAAGGTTAAAGCAAAAGTTATATTTGACAGCTTTCATATTAGTGAGGGATATCAGTATACAAATAGCTTTCTGCAATCCATTTTGGATGTTATGCCAAACGTAACACAAACATTGTTGCGGGAACATTATAGGTGTCACCCTAAAATAATAAATTTCTGTAACCAGAAATTCTATCGTGGTGAATTGATTATTATGACAACGGATAAGGGTGAAGAGGATGTTTTATCGGTAGTAAAAACGGTAGCGGGAAATCATGAGCGTAATCATTATAGCCAGCGCCAGATAGATGTTATTAAAAATGAGATTATACCCAAATATGTTTCAAATCCGGAAGAAACGGGAATTATTGCACCATACAAAAATCAGGTAGAAGCATTAAGCAAGGAGATAACAGATATTGATGCTTCCACAGTGCATAAGTTTCAGGGAAAGGAGAAAGAGAATATTATTATATCTACCGTGGATGATGAAATATCTGATTTTGCTGATGATCCATATTTAATTAATGTTGCTGTATCAAGAGCCAAAAAGAAATTGATGCTGGTTGTAACTGGAAATGAGCAATCAAAAGAGCACAATATAACAGATTTGATTGATTATATTCAGTATAATAATTTTGAGGTTACTGAAAGCAAGATTTATTCGATTTTTGATTACCTTTACAAGCAGTATACTGAGGAAAGAAGGGTATATTTGCAGAAGCACAAAAAAGTATCAGAATATGATTCGGAAAATCTGATGTATTCATTGATAGAGGACATTATCTCCGCTAACAAGTATTCAAGCTTGGATGTTGTTTGTCATTTTCCGTTGAATATGTTGATTAAGAATCCAGAACTATTAAATGAGCAGGAATGTCAGTATGCAATGAATCCAGCAACACATTTAGATTTTCTGATTTATAACAGAATTGGTAAAAAGCCTGTGTTGGCGATTGAGGTTGACGGATATGAATACCATAAAGAGGATACCATTCAGGCTTCAAGAGATTTATTGAAAAATCATATAATGGAGCTGTATGAAGTTCCATTGCTGAGATTTATGACTAATGGTAGTGGCGAGAAAGAAAAGATTATCGAGATGTTGGATAAGTTGGTTGGATAACCGAAATAGGAAATAAAATGGGAGATGCTATTATGGCTGTATCATATAAACGATTATGGAAATTATTAGTGGATAAAGAAATGAGTAAATCAGATTTGCGTAAGAAGGCAGAAATTGCTCCAAACACAATGACAAAACTTCGCCGTGATGAAGAGGTGAGCCTTACGATTCTTAGCAAAATCTGCAAAACATTACATGCAGACTTTGGTGATATTGTGGAGTATGTGCCGGATGCAGAAATATGGGATTTGTATAATGAAAACCGAGAGCTTCTGGGAAAAGATCATGTCAGAGGAGAGCAGCTGCCGATAGATGGATATCATCTGGTGGTGCATGTCTGGATTCGTAATTCAAAGGGAGAGTACCTTATCTCGCAGCGTTCTGCAAATAGGCCAACATATCCTTTGATGTGGGAATGTGTAGGTGGTTCGGTTGTGAAGGGAGAAGATAGTTTACAGGGAGCAATTCGTGAGGCAAAGGAAGAGGTTGGCGTTGATTTAATGCCGGAAAATGGACAAGTGCTTTTTACAAAGACACGAAAAATCATTGAGGGAAAAATCTTTAATGATATTATGGATGTTTGGCTGTTTGAATATGAAGGAGAAGTCGATTTGGGAAATGCTACAACGGATGAAGTGGCACAGGTTGCTTGGATGAACAGGGAACAGATAAAAGAATTGTTTGATGCAAATATGTTTGTGGATACATTGGAATACTTCTTTACGGAAGATGATAGACAGTAGTACTGATTATGTAGATGACAAGAAGGTTATATCTTTATTGAATGGGCAAAGGAGAATAGAGAATGTTTTTAAAAAGACTAAAATTGACAAATTATAGAAAATTTTCTTCAGAGAAAAATATTGTGGAATTTATTAGTTCCAAAATTGTTTTAAATCAAGACAATGATGATATTAACGATAATTTTGAGGAGAATAGTGTACAAAATGATTGTGACGAGATAGATGTTGCTTCGGATACAACGTTGATTATAGGAAAAAATAATGCAGGTAAAACAACAATAATTACGGCACTGGATAATTTGATAAATCATAATAATGCTTTTGGGGCAAATGATTTTAATTATAGATATTTACAAGAATATTTAGATTGTTACGATGTTTGTAATCCTCCACTGGAGGCACCATATATAGAATTTGTACTTACAATTGGTTTAGAGGAAGATAGTAATGATAGAATTTCTAATTTAATACCATTTATGTTGGTTGAAGATATCGAAGATTCTGAATTAGATATATGTATAAGGTATGAAGTTGAGGATTTTGTATATTTTCAATTAGAGATGAAAGAATTATTTTCAGAAGGAAAAGATGAAAACGCATTCTCAAAATTTCTGAATTTATTACATAATACAGATTATGTACTGAAGTATTATGATAAGAATATGAGTAAAATAGATGTAGATTTTAAATTGTCCAATTTAATGGAGTTACAATGCATCAAAGCTAATCACCTAAAAAATGATCATTGCCTTACGGATGCATTTAATAAGATTATCAACTACAGGTATGACAATATTTTCCAAAAAGAAAAAAAGGAAGTGACAAAGGAACTAGAGAAAATCAATGACGATTTGACTGAAAATATTACCAAAAATCATACAGACGTTATTAGGAATGTTTTGAAAGAATTGATTTCTATGGAGCGTATGGGGGTGGATTTAAGCGCAGATATTACATTTGATAAGTTAATGCGAGACCTTATAAAATACGAATATATAGAAGATGATGCCAATATCCCGGAAAATCAATTTGGATTAGGGTATACAAATTTGGTTATGATTATAGCAGCTATTATGGATTATATGGAAAGATATCCTGATTCTTCCTTTAATAGCAAAATTAATCTGATATCTATAGAAGAACCGGAGACATTTATGCATCCACAAATGCAGGAGTTGTTTATAAAGAATATAAATGAGGCAATTTGTGTATTGCTTTCTAGCAAAAACAAAGATGTGAATAGTCAAATAATTATTACAACGCATTCGTCACATATTTTGAATAGTAAAATTCATAGTAATAATACATTCAATAATATCTGCTACTTATATGAGGATAAGCGGAATGCTGCTGTTGCAAATTTAAACAATAAAATAGTTATGCCAAATGAACATGAAGATGAAGAATCAGATGCGTTCAAATTTTTGAAGAAACATATAAAATACAAAGTATCTGAGTTGTTTTTCTCCGATGCAGCAATATTTGTAGAGGGCTTTGCGGAAGATATGATAATTCCGTATTATATTGAAAAAATGGAAGGGTTAAGAAAACATTATATTTCGATTTTTAATATAAATGGGGCCCATGGCTTTTTGTACAAAAGGCTTATTGAAGCATTAGGAATACCAGTGTTAATAATAACAGACTTAGATATTAAACGTAATGAAGAGAGTGATGAGGCGGATAAGCAAGAGGGTAAAAAAGCAAAAACATATGAACAGATTAGTTGTTTGGCTGACAAAGAAACAACTAATGCAACTATTATAGATATATATGGGAAGGCTGAGATATCAGCTATTCCAGTTCATATAGAAAAGGAAAATTTATATTTGGCATATCAGGGAGAGGTAAATGGGTATTATGCTACAAGTTTTGAGGAGGCGTTTATTTTAACTAATTATGATAATGCGATTACTAATGAATTGCTCAAAGAACTGAAACCTAATATATATAGGAGTATTGTCGGAGAAGAATCCGAATATGAAAAGAATAAGGAAAATTCATATAAGTGGCAAATGAAGTTGGAAAAATGTAAAGGTGAATTTGCCAGTAAATTGCTTTACAAAGTTGTCAATGAGGAGTTAGAGGAAAGAATTCCTAGATTGCCTAAATATATATCAGATGGGCTTGATTGGATAGAAAAGAAATTAGGAGGACGCTGATGGGTTTATCTCAAATTAATGATATAGATTTAATGAATGAAAAGAAATCTTTGAATAAATTGTTTGAATGCAGTGATTCGTTTACCAGTGTTGTATTTAATTCTGGAGCAGGCTCAGGAAAAACTTATGCGTTAATTCAATGCTTAAAATACATTATTAGTATTCATCATGATGATTTAAAAAATCACAATCAAAAGATAGGTTGTATAACATATACTAATGTGGCAGCAGAACATATTAAGCATCAGTTAGGTGTTTCCGATGTTGTGGAAATATCAACTATTCATGAAAGAATTTGGAGTATTATTTGCAGTCAAAAATCGGCTTTGTTAGGTTTGCATATTGAAAAACTAAATAGTGAGGTAGAATTGCTTAATAGTCAATTATTAAGTAATTCAGAATATGAAAAATATAGAGCATTGGACGCATCGGCTCAAGAACGTTTTTTTCAGTTAATGCTGGAGAATAAAAAAGTATAATATGGCATATAATTTAAAGGCTACAGAATTTAAAGCGGCTATGCCAGAAGAAATTAGATTGCAATATGCGGAGCTTATATCGAATGTTTCTAAATTCAAAGGGTTGGTAGATAAACTTTTCAAGAGAAAAAGATATTTGGATTGTCTTTGCAAAATAGAAAGTGGAGAAAAAGATTATAGAGTGGTAAATTATGACGCAATGTATAATCGAGATCGATTAGATAAAATGCGCATTAGCCATGATACACTTTTGGAATATGGCTATGAATTAATTGAGAGATATCCAAGGATGAGGCAATTAATCATTGATAAATATCCGTATATTCTTATCGATGAGTATCAGGACACGGCTGACATTGTTGTAAAGATAATGAGTCTTATTGAACAATCTGCAAAACAGATAAAGCATGATGTGTTTATTGCTTATTTTGGGGACTCGGTTCAGAATATATATGATGCTGGGGTTGGAAAACGCTTAATTCGACTGCATCCAGAGTTAGATTTTGTGCTTAAGGAATATAATCGTAGGTCATATGCTGAAGTAATTGATGTGGCAAACAGAGTTCGAAATGACGAGGTTGTACAAAAATCAATTTATTCTGATTGTAGCGGAGGGGATGTTAAACTTTATTATGGTTCAGGAGAAAATGTAAGTGAATTTATTGAAAAATGCGCAGAGAAGTGGAGTGTACAAATTGAAAATCCATTGCATTGTATGTTTGCGACAAATCAAATGGTGGCTGAATATAGTGGTTTTCCAAATGTATATGAAGCGTTCAAAAGAGCGGAAATATATCGAGGGATTGGATATAAGCAACTTAACTCGGAATTGTTAAGTCATGACATAATTCACCTAGGAAGGGTGCAGGCAATTCTATATAGATTGATAAAAATATATACAGAAGTTCGTGAGGAAAAGCAACCACTTAGAGATATTTTACCATCAGATAAATATAGAAATATGAGTTTTCTTGATTTGAAGTTGCTTATAGCGAGTTTGCGGGCAATAGATGGAAATACATTAGATGAATTATTGGGTAAAATATTTAATGAATATAGCATGTCAAATCATCAAATGTATAAGCTTGTTATGGAAAAAATATTTGATGTTGATGAAGATTTATCCTATGATAAAGTACTAGCAATTTTTGTGACTTCTTTGTATAAATCGTGGGATGAAACTCTTGAGAGCAAAGAAATTATACAGGACCTTTTAGATATAAAGCTTGAGGAACTGTTGAATTGGTTTCATTATATACATAGAGATGAAAAAAAGAAAATTTGTTATCATACATTTCATAGCACTAAGGGATTGGAATATGAAAATGTTGCAATTATTTTAGGAAAAGATTTTGGACAAGACAAAGATTTGTTTAAATATTATTTTATGAATTATGAGGGGAATGAAGAACAAGATTCTGATAAATATGAAAAAGGCAGAAATATATTATATGTAGCGATTACTAGAGCTATTAAAAATTTGCGAGTATTGTATATTGATGATTTCGAAGAAATAAAAGATGGAATAGAAAAAGTTTTTGAAAAAGCATATGCATTTACAAACGAAATATCAATAGATGATTTTTAGTAATGAAAACGCAAAAATTGGAGGCGATAGAATGACAAGTGATTTTATGAAAGAATTGCTTTCAAAAGATGAAAAAATAACAGTAGAGTACAAAACCTGTCAGTATGGCATTCAGGAAGATGTGTATGAAACAGTATGCTCTTTTTCTAACAGATATGGTGGGTATATTATCATGGGTGTAGAGGATGATGGTACCCCAATAGGTATTAATCCGAATATGGTTAAGGATATGAAAAAGAATTTTGTGAATCAGCTAAATAACCCGGATAAGATGTCACCAACATTATATCTTTCAATAGAGGATATTGTATATGAAGGGATGACGCTGTTATGGGTGTATGTTCCGCCAACATCTACTGTAGAAAAGTGTGCAAACAGGATCTATGACAGAAATGAAGATGGGGATATGGATATTACGGACTCTCCGATTCAACTACAGAATATGTATAACAGAAAAAGCAACACATATGCGGAGCACAAGATATTCCCATATGTTACAATGGAAGATCTACGTATGGATTTGATGGATAAAGTAAGAAATCTTGCAAAGAGCAAAAATCCGGATCATCCTTGGTTGAAAATGTCAGATGAGGAAATATTGAAGAGTGCCGGATTATGGGAAAAAGATTTTTCATCAGGTATTCAAGGATATAATCTTGCAGGTGTGTTATTGTTTGGCAAAGATGATGTGATAAGGTCTTGTTGTCCAGGATATATTACCGATGCCTTATATAGGGTTGAGAATTTAGACAGATATGATGATAGATTGCAGGTAACAACTAATTTAATAGAGGCATATGATCTTTTAATGGAATTTGTTGCAAAGCATACATCAGATAAATTTTGCTTAATCAACAATATTAGCACGAGTATTAGAGGTATTATCTCAAGGGAGGTTATTGGTAATATACTTGTGCATAGAGATTATTCAAGTGCATATCCGGCAAAGGTGATTATCGAAAAGGATTGGCTGAGAACAGAAAATTGGTGTATTCCTAGACACCATGGAAATATTATGAGTGATGAGTTTACTCCTTATCCAAAGAATCCTTTAATTCAGCAATTTTTTGCTAATATTGGTAGAACAGATACTATCGGCTCGGGAGTAAGAAATCTTTACAAGTATACGCCAATGTATTCAGATGGCGGTAAGCCAGAGCTGATTGAAGATGATGTATTTAGAATTAATATTCCATTAGACAGAATAGCTGCAGATGAAGCAACAGAACAGAAAACATTATCTGAAAGAGAACAGAAAATTTATAATATGATTTGTGAGAATCTGCATTTATCAGTTGAACAGGTAATGGCAGAATTGGATATATCAAGATCAACGGTGTTTAGAGATTATGCGAAAATTAAGAAAGTAACAGGTGCCGTTTACGATAAAAAGACTTCAACATGGACATTGCAATGAGACAGTCTCAAGTTAGTCTCAACAAAGTCTCATGAATTTTGACACTTGATGAGACTGAAGAAAAATCTAAAAACGTGATAAAATCGGGACTTTTAGCGTGTTGGAAAAACTTAGTATCAAGTCAGTCTCAATTTAGTCTCATTTTTAAAGTGAGATTATGAGACTGACTTGAGACTAAAAAAGACTAATGAATTTATATGATTTGTCGATTGGAGAAGATAAAATGAATCAATTTCTATCTATAGCATTAAAAACACATTTTGAAAGTCTGAAGGTTAGCGGCAAGGGAGAAAATTATTGGCAATGTTATCAAGCTTTTTTAAATTACTGTGATATATATGGAGATTGTGATCTTAAGGATTTGTTTAATAACAAATTATTAAGGCAGGATATAGTGCGCGCATGTGTGTTATATTATAATTCTAGCACAAAGGCACATAGAAAAGAGGCAGTTAATCGATTTTTGTCTGCAATCGATTTGTTCTATAAAAACTATATAAAAAAGATGGGTGGGATAGAATGTAGTGCACTTGAAGGTGGATGTAGGAACAATGAAATGATTGAAGATATTGAAAAATGTCTCAATACAAAATTAAAGCAAGAAATATATTGTCCGATAGATGATAAGATTGAAATTGAGATAATAAAAATTTGCAATAATCTAAAAAAGAGTGATTTTTATAAATTCGGTCAAAAGATATTATGCAACCTTCTCTTAAAATATGGATTTAAACTAAACTTATTAGTAAACTTAAAAAAGGATGATGTAAATGACATTGATGGAATTATTACAATTAGAAACAAAGATAATGTAATTAATCTAAGTGTAGATAAGTCAATGGCATCTGATATTAGACAATATAATATGGTACATAGATATCCTAATAGAGAATACTTCTTTTTGAATACAAAGGGAAATAAGATTACCTCTAGTTCGGCACTGGCTACGATACAAGAAAAATTAGAAGAAGTTAATAACATAAATACAACAACACTTGCACTAAAGGGCGTATCAAAACTTATTCAGAAAGGACTTACTCTGAGTGAGATAAAGTATCTTACGGGGTTTGAAACTAAGAAGATAGAGGATGTTTCCATGTGGTTGATGAATCAGGAAGATGTAGAAAGTGTTATAAATAATAAGCTTAATTTAATTGATATATAATGGAATGTGAAATCATAAACAGAGTAAATAATAAGTAATGGGAATTAGAAATTCTTTTGAGAGATTATCAGATCGGCAGGGAAATTATATAGAATGTCTCAGTAGAGCATGTGTAATTTTGGAAGTAGGATTAAAGTTTGCATCAGAAAATTCAGGGAGTTTATTATAGTAATGCCGAATCTGAACTATGATATTCCTCAAGATTTTGAAGAAAATGAGATAAGGTCCGAATTTGCAAGAACAAGAATGCAGATTATTTCGATACAAATAATGAAATAAATAGTTCTAATGTAGTAAAATTATTGAAAGTGGAAATAAAGACGGCAAGTCGAAAAAGGATAAAAGATGAAAGTAAAATTAGAAGACATAATTGAGGCAATGGAATTTGCCAATATGGAAACAAAATATTATTATGATACCCACAATGAAAAAGTTCTGATGATTTTTGAAGGAATGGTGGATGGTGAGGTCAATCCGGAACTCTTCGAAGATATTAAAGAGGGATTTATCGAGGATTATATACCATTACCGGGACAATACGCTATCAATGAGTATCGAATAATGGAAGAGTTTATATACGAACTTCCAGCGGGAAAGAATCAAGATGTATTGGCAAGGACGCTTCAGGGAAGAGGTGCTTTTAGAAGATTTAAGGATAAATTGTATGACTTAAATCTGGAGAAACAGTGGTACCAATATCGTGAAGAAGCTTATGAAAAAATAGCAAGGCAATGGTCTGAAAGACATAAGATTGATATTGTTGAATGAAAGAAAGAGGTGTTGCTATGATACCCACAGAAGATATTATACCAACAGTGAAAAATACGATTACTGCATCAATTAAATGTAACACCCATCGGGGATACATTGGTTGGAGCAGCTGCGATAATATTTGTATGGATATGCATGACTGTCTTGATATGTGTGCTGAGACTTTAGAAATGCGTGGTTATATGGTTGCGCTTGAGGCGGCTACATATATACTGGTATCTGGTGTTAAGTTAGCATCTCATGCAGATAGTAGTTCGGGAATGCTTACAGATGTTATCATGTGTACATACGAATTAATAGAAAAATGCGCAAAAGAAATCGAAAAACAGGACAAACAAATGCGGGATCAAGCATTTGCATTGATTATAAAAGAGGCAAGAAAGAGTGTATTTGATGGTTGGACTGACTGGCGTTATGACTTGCTGAAATGTGGGATTTGCCTATGCGATGAAAAGAGTGCAGAGAAACTTGAAAAGGTTTTGGATACCCTGTTGGAAATTTCACGGGAGGATTATTACCCAGAATATACGAAAAAAGAAGATTTGATTGTAAGATACCTTTTACATAGGCATTTATATGGCAAAAAGAATACGCAGAAGGAACTATATCAGAATATTGTAATAAATGAACTCCGTATTATAGCTATCAAGGATGCTATGGAAGATAAGAATTATGATGAAGCAGAGAAACTTTGTTTAGAGAAAGCAAACGCAGAAGAGACATGGCATTATCATAGTAGCGATCCGGAAGATTGGAATAACGTGCTATATGACATATACAAGACAGCAAACAACACGGAAAAGCAAATCGCACAGGCAAAACATTGGTACCAATATCGTGATGAAGTATATGAAAAAATCGCAACGCAATGGTGTGAAAGATATAAGATTGATATGGGAAATGAGAAGTTCTGGGGTGTTTTGAAACAGATTTATAATAAGTGCGGGGTGTGGAATGAAAATTACGGAAGCTTACTGGATGAATTGAAGGATAGCAAGCGAACTGTTTGCTATCGTAGTATTCTTATTTCTGAAAATGAAAAGAAGAGATTGCTTGATGATGTAATGGAAAATCCGTATGATTTGTTTTATTATGGAAAATATTTGGTAAAGGATTATCCGGAGCAGGTATATGAGTTATGTTATAAGGAAATAAGTGAGAGTTGTGCTCAGGCAAAGGATAGACGAGAATATAAAAAGATAACAAAGAATATTGCACAGCTTATAAAATGGAAGGAGAATGATACTGCTAAATCTCTAATTGAGGAATTGATGCAGAGATATCCAAGAAAACCAGCATTGTTGGATGAATTGGAGAAGGTGGAGAAGAAACTTTAGGAGGAAAATGATGTTCTTATTTTGTAATGAGGATAAAAAGAAAAAAGAGAGACTAAATAGCTTGTTGAAGACAACACATAATCTCATCAAAAAAAATGATATTAACAGAGGAATTACATTCCTTGCAACGGATAACAAGAATGATATTAAGGATGTGAGAAAAAATCCTGTTTATTCACTTATAAGAGCAATGTCAAATTATCATTTATATGATATAGTACGTGAATTGTATGAGGATGAAGAAGTTACAGATGTTCAAAGTATATACAAAGATATAGGAGAGTATTTAATTAATAGCGATAAACTTAACAATAGTAAGAGTTTTGAATTAGGAGAGAGCAATATTAATATAGATTTATCAAAAGATGCAATATTGGTATGTGCGTGGAATAAAG
>OGCP01000342.1_pt1 | contig 25272 bp, 16 predicted proteins | sample 1570191 | NCBI WGS metagenome assembly OGCP01 (sample SAMEA2582180, study PRJEB24529) | metagenome | biome: Human gut stool | place: China | collected 2011
CATTTTATTTACCGCCAAAGCCGCTTAGGCTTGGCGAATTTTTAACGAACTATTGTAAATATACGTATATACTTTAATTGTCCTAACGGTTTTCTATAATTGAAGTTTTACCTTATCTGTAACAGATATGTTTCTATGTTTTAAGGCAGTAACGTCAGTAGACCAACTATTGCTACTAACATTACTGCCCAACAAATGATAAACAACCTAAGATAAAACTTACAATCTTATCTCATGACAAATCATTATCCAATGGTTTTATCCTATAACCCATTTACTTCCAGGAATAAGCGATATGATCTTCGTTGCAATAAGGCTCGAAATGAATGTACAGACAGCAATACAAGGAATAGCCATAACAGTAGGCAATGCCAAATTGTGCTTAAACAAGGCAGCCCACAATCCTAACCAGAATATATGCATCAGGTACATACCATAACTCAACTTTGACATTTCAGTTACCCACCGTGGAGCAGAAGGAGCCTTAATGGTGCTGAATATCAGGAATGTTCCGGCAGTAAGAAGTACACAGTTTATGGTGCAGAAAGCCCATCCGATTTCGATTACAGGAGTTGAGAGTATTTCACCGGGAACGGCCTGACAATAAAAAGAATAAATGGTCCACAATGCACCTATTACCATCAGGAGTCCACCGCCCCAAAGACGTTTAGAGCGACTCCAGGTAAGATGTACACGTATATAATGTGCCAGCACAAGATAACCTAAATAACCTGAGAAATACCATAACATATGGTACTCATTCCAGAAACACTGTCCCCATACTTCACCCGCTACACGATTCAGATAAGGCATACATGTCGACACCAGAAAAAGCACAATAAAGAAACGTTCCTCTTTCGCACTAGCTTTACTGATCCACGGTGAAACGATCGGGATAAACAAATAAAGGCTTATCAAAGGATACATAAACCAGAGATGTCCTGCCAAAGTCGGAAAATTCAGCCATATACGTGACAAATCTTTCACCGAGGTAGCTGAGTCAATTTGTCCCCATAACATCGGCAACGTGCTATATAAAACCATAAAGATCAAGAACGGAGGCAATATGCGCATAAAGCGATGACGATAAAACTGCCACATGTTCTGTCCTTCCTTCATCGGAACAAGAAGAAAAGCAGACACAATCATAAAAAGTGGAACCGACATACGTGAAAATCCGTCGTATACAGATACCCACAACCTGTCTGTCTCTGATGCAAGGTATGACTGTGGACCTACCATATCAGTAGATCCGGCAGCACCATAAAAATTCTCGCTAGCATGCACAACCATTACCAGAAAGCATGCGAAAATACGTACATAATCTAAAAAAACAATACGTTTCATTCTTTATAAAAAATCTATTGAGTTATCATATCAATATTTACCACTTAACGTTTACTTCTACTCCATCGGGGTTATTTTCAAACCGAACTAGCAAAGTAGAAGATTTCTTGTCCCAGTTACTCTTCCAGTCAAAATGTTCACCATTTATCATTACTTCTTTAGGAACGGAAGGCAAATAAACTCGGGAAACATTCGTCGTGTTCAACGGACTTTTAGCAATAAAAGAGTATTCCTTCTCACCCAGTCTTTCATCACTGATTCTTGATGCCCCACACAAAACATGCGCTTTACTCTTCTCTGTTATTTTCCGCAAATCATACAAATAGACCTGCTCTCCCGGATTAATCTTTTTCTGAGAAATAACAGGCAGGTCTTTATCGAACAAATCAATATACAACCCTTTAATTTGTACAGGTTTAGAGGAAATACTTTCATCCAGGACGGCCGCAATGACATATGCACCACGCTGGACAACAAAATTATTCTTCAGTTCAACTTTTTCACCACTCACCTCCTTATAAAGAGAATATACACACTCTTTAAACACTTTGTTACCATCCGGTTCCAATGCAAAGTATTTCGGATCGCGGCGTATAACCTGTATTTTTCCTTTACCCACCGTATATTTTCCGGCAGCCGGTTTTCTGTCCAGTCCTGCTAATTCAAACAAATGTTCTGAAGACGAATGATATGCATAAGGAGATTTATTCCACCATTCAGGAACCTGCTGATACGGATCAATATCCTCTCCACAGTAAATCAGTGCACCACCGTTTTTTACCCAATCGACCAACATCTGGTGATAACGTTCTTCCATTGGCTTCATATTGGAATAAGACATAATCAAAACCTTTACATCGGCCAATGTTTGCTTGAACGGCAAGTTTTCCATATGTACAATTTCTACCGGAATACCGTCTTTCATCAATGGTAAGGTCTGTCCGTAAAAACTGGAGAAAGAAGGATCATCATAACCGTCATGATTAGGAAAACGCTGGAACATCATCGAGTTTGCCATCAATACGCCAATGCCGTGAGTTCCACTAACAGCACAATCTGACACTTTGATGTCGTTCAGCGTATTTATCATGATCTGCATCTGTGTAGAATAATCGCGGGGAATACGCTGCTTTTTGTCAGTTCATGCTATATCATACAATCCCTGATATACACGGTCGGACCATGGCATTACTTCATACGTATCTACATCCGAATACATCAACTGAGCTGCAAAAGTAGCCTGATAATTTATTTTATAATCGGTCCAGTTTTTCGCACGGTCTTCAATAGGATCAGTCAGAAAATACATCTTCCGTCCCAAAGGAGCTGTCATCGATTTCATACAGCCATATTCGAGAAAAGCATTTTCAAAGACTCTCTCCTTACGCACCCCTTTAAAATAATTCGGTTCGCGGGATGTACCAGTCCATACTTGAGCGATATAGCCGTCAACACAATCAAGCGAAGCTAAACTAGCTTCCGGACTCACAATCTGCCATGAAGTATAATTTATCAGAGAATGGGTAGGGACATAACATTTTACTTCCAATCCCTTGCTCTTACCATACTCTTTAGCATAAGAAAATATCTCATCCAAGGCGCGATAATACAGCCAATATTTCAGTTTATTCGACAGATAAGTCACATCCGGTGAGCCTTGCTGATCCTGCCATGGCGTTCCATAATAATTCATCCATTCTTCCTTAAATGCATTACTATAGCCTCCTCTCATCCAAAACTCAGGTTCTTCCAGATAGATATCTGTAATGCCTGCATCTATCACCCGCTTTATCTGCTTTTCTTTCATGTATCTGATAAAGCTTTCGGTTGGAACAACATAAGATGCGAGATGTCTGCACCATTTTTTTCCCGCTGTCCTTCGCGCAAATGATCGGTCACTCCATCCCATTTACCTAAAAAATAGTCCTGATAATCTCCCCAGGCTACTCCCGTCATAAACTGAATGCCATATCCTCTTTTACGCCATGATTCTATACGCTGTTCAAAGGTCATATTCGGTTTATCTACCGTGCCATATACCATTACGGCATCGGCACGAATATCTGTTTCCTGCTTCCAAGGTTCTGCTGTCTGAAATATGGCCTTGGCATCCTGAGCATTTAGTGTTTCTGCAACACACGCCAGCCCAAGCACGATATTAAATATTGTCTTCATAAATAAGCAATTTTCAAAATAAGATATAAGCAAGATATCTTTTACTCACGACTGAATGAATAAGGAGCATCTTCAGGTGCGATACCTCTGTTCTTGTTCGGTTTGTCACCCATTACATAGTCAATCGTACCGCCGTTTTGCAGAGTAGAATGAGTAATGTAATTCTTGGTATATTCCTGACCGTTTACCTTCATGTCCTGAATGTAATAGTTGGTCTCACTGTTCTGAGGAGCATTGATTACAATGTTCTTGCCATTTTCAAAATGGATGGTTGCTTTCTGGAACAGCGGAGCACCAAGTACATACTGGTCGGTTCCCGGACATACCGGATAGAATCCCAGTGCTGAGAACACATACCATGCAGAAGTCTGTCCGTTATCCTCGTCACCGCAATAACCGTCGGGAGTCGGAGTATACATGCGGTCCATTACCTGACGAAGCCAGTACTGAGCCTTCCATGGCTGCTTGGCATAGTTGTACAGGTAAATCATGTGCTGGATAGGCTGGTTGCCGTGTGCATAGTTACCCATGTTCATCACTGTCATCTCACGGATTTCGTGAATCGGGAAACCGTAATAGCTGTCGTCGAATACAGGAGGTACAGAGAATACAGAATCCATCATTGTCACAAACATGTCATCACCGCCCATCAGGTCAATCAGTCCCTGAGGATCGTGGAATACAGACCATGAATAATGCCAGCTATTACCTTCGGTGAATGCATCACCCCATTTCAGCGGTGAGAACGGAGCCATGAACTTACCATCCTTATTCTTGCCACGCATCAGCAGGGTTTCCTTGTCGAACAGGTTTCTGTAATTCATGGCACGTTTGGCAAACAGGTTTACTTCCTTCTTCGGACGCTTCAGGTGCTTTGCCAGTTTATAGATACACCAGTCGTTGTAAGCATATTCCAGTGTACGGGCAGCATTCTCGTTGATCTTCACATCGTAAGGTACATAGCCCAGCTTGTTGTAATATTCATATCCCAGACGTCCGGTTGAAGAAACTTCCGGATGTACATTTTCCGTTCCGTGAATCAGACCTTTATAAAGAGTTTCCAGATCGTCCACCTTCACACCCTTGAAGTAAGCATCCACCAGGATGGAAGCCGAGTTGTTTCCGATCATGCAGCCACGGTGTCCCGGGCTTGCCCATTCGGGGAAGAAACCGCTTTCCTTATATGTATTGATAAGACCTTCCTGAATTTCCTTGTTGACAGACGGATAAATCAGGTTCAACAACGGGAACAGGCAGCGGAATGTATCCCAGAAGCCTGTATCGGTATACATATATCCCGGAACTACCTCACCGTTGTAAGGACTGTAGTGTACGACCTGTCCCTGTGCATCCACTTCGTAGAACTTGCGCGGGAAGAGCAGTGAGCGGTACAGACAAGAGTAGAAAGTACGGTACTGGTCGAGATTGCCGCCTTCCACTTCAATCTTGCTTAATACATCGTTCCATGCAGCCTTGCCCTTTTCTACCAGCGTATTGAAATCATCGTTACCCAGTTCCTTCAGGTTCAGCAAAGCCTGTTCAGGACTGATGAATGAAGAAGCCACGCGTGCATGTACGGTTTCTCCCTTTTTCGTAGCAAATCCGATGATAGCTCCTGCATGGTCTGCCTGCTGTTCCGTACCGTTCTCCTTTACGATGCTGTCGGCAACGGTAGCCTGATAAGTGAACGGCTTGTCGAATTCGATAACGAAATAATTCTTGAAGTTAGCCGGAACACCGCCACTGTTCTTGGTAGAATAGCCGATGATACGGTTGTTTGCCGCATCAATCTTTACATACGAACCCTTGTCGAAAGCATCTACCACTACATACGAGTGTTCATTTTCGGGGAAAGTAAAGCGGAACATGGCAGCACGTTCTGTCGGAGTCAGCTCGGTTACAATGTCGTATTCTGCCAGATACACTTTATAATAATATGCCTTTGCAGTTTCGCTCTTGTGAGCAAACCAGCTGGCACGTTTGTCTTCATTGAATTCCGGTTTGTTTACCATCGGCATGATGGAGAACTGTCCGTAGTCGTTTATCCACGGACTGGGCTGGTGAGTCTGCTTGAATCCGCGGATCTTCGTAGCTGTGTACTGATACATCCAGCCGTCGCCCATCTTACCTGTCTGCGGGCTCCAGAAGTTCATACCCCACGGACGCGCGATGGCCGGATACGTGTTACCCGTTGACAGCTCGAATGTAGACTGAGTGCCGACCAGCGGGTTTACATAATCTGCATAATTGGTTGCTTTGGCAAAGCTCAAAAAGCCTGCCAGAAAAATAAGTAATGACAGTTTTTTCATGGCTTATTTATGATTTTATTGTTGTACTCCCCATTTAGTAGGTTGATTGGTTGAGGTTATTTCAAGTGTTCCACCGGCAGCTATATCCTTATGTTCAAGGAATGGGATATTCAATTCCTGACCATTCAGCATAGCTGACTCGATATATTTGTTGTCTTTCGAATTATTCTTTGTAATAATTGTAAACGTTTTTGTTTCCGGCAGATTAATTGTAACCTTATCGAATAAAGGACGGCCGATTGAATACACTGGTTTACCCGGGCAAACCTGGTAGAATCCCATTGCATTCAGAATATACCATGCCGACATTTGTCCACAGTCTTCATTGCCTGAAAGTCCGTCGGGAGCATTGCGGTACTGTTCTTTCAATACACGGTCAATCAGTTCCTGTGTCTTCCATGGCTGGTTTACATAGTTATACATATGTATGATATGATGGCTCGGTTCATTACCGTGAGCATATTGTCCGATCAGTCCGCTTATGTCAGCCGAAACTGCATCACCCTCCAAACTAGAATCTGCAGTGAACAGCGAATCCAGTTTTCCGACAAATGCCTGCTCACCTCCCATTAATTCTACCAATCCTTCTATATCATGTGGAGTAAACCAAGTCCATTGCCATGCATTTCCTTCACAATAATCATCACTTCGGTGGTTGGAAGCTCTCGGGCTAAACGGACTGCGCCATTCTCCCTTTGAGTCAAGTCCGCGCATGAAGCGTGTAGACGGATCAAAGTATAGTTCGTAAGCTTTAGCAAAGCGTGTATATTTTTCCTGATTCTTATAATCTCCTACTGCTTCGGCAAGTACCGAGATGCAATAGTCGTCGTAAGCATATTCCAGCGCCTTGGCAACTGATTCGTTTTCACGGTCACATGGGATGTATCCCAGTGTGTTTTTGTAATATTTAGCCATCGGCATCAGATGCGGCAACACCAATGCCGGACATTTTATACCGGTTGTATCATATTCGGCAGCACGCAGACAGGCATTGTATGCTTCTTGTAAGTCGAAATCAGCATAACCTTTGGTATACGCGTCGGCAATCAAAGATGCAGCATGATAGCCAATCATAGTTCCTGTATAGTTTGATGCCAGATCCCACATCGGGAATATACCACCTTCCTGATGTTTCTGCAGAAGTGAACGGATAAAGTCGTTGTTCAGTTGCGGGTCGATGATAGACAATAACGGATGCAGCGCACGGAAAGTATCCCATAAAGAGAATACCGTATAAATCGGTTTGTCGGCATTGCCCTGATGTACCTTCAGATCCATTCCCCAGTAACGTCCGTCTACGTCTGTAAAGAGGTTCGGGCTGATTGCAGTATGATACATTGCTGTATAGAAAATACTGCGGTCTGTTTCATCTTGTGTGGTAATATCTATTTTAGACAGATAATTATTCCATGCCTGACGTGCATTACTGCGTACCTGTTCGAATTCCCATGAAGGGATTTCAGCTTCCAGATTCTTTTTAGCTCCTTCTGTATCGACGGCAGAAATACCCATTTTGACCATGACCTGCTCGTCCTTCTGGGTCTTGAAGCTCAACAAGACTTTGCAGCGGGGCTGTAGTCTTCCGTTCTGATCGGTCAATGTATCTCTTACTATCTGATAGGTAAACGGTTTGGAGAATTTTGCATAAAAGCTGATTTGTTGGTCGAAAGCCCAGTATTCTGTCAGTTTATATCCTTTGATTTCAGTATCACTGACAATGTCTACCTGCATATCCATATTTTTCTGATGCTGGATTGAGTAGTCCATATCAAGAATAAAGCCGGCTTCATTACTTGCAGGGAACGTATACCGGTGCAATGCGGCACGTTTGGTAGCAGTCAGTTCGGCCTTTACCTTATATCTGTCAAGAAAGACAGAATAGTATCCGGGTTCTGCAGTTTCATTCTTATGAGAGAATTCCGATGCATAAGGCAAAGTCTGACTGGAATAATCCTGAGGATCATAGGTCTGTTTTCCCACAGTCGGCATCAATAAGATGTCACCATAATCTGCACAGCCTGTTCCACTGACATGCGTATGCGAGAAACCGTTTATTGTCGAATCTTCGTAATAATATCCGGAAGAAGCATCCCAACCGTCGATACGAGTATCAGGACTAGGCTGAATCATACCGTTAGGAACTACGGGTCCGGGGAATGTATGACCATGTCCTCCCGTTCCGATAAACGGATTGACGTATGCGGCATAGTCTTTTTCCATGTTCTTCGTGGTACATGAAGTGATAGTCACTGCCATTCCCATGAAACATGCTATCGCACAGATCTTGATTTTCATAATATTAAATGATAAGAGTTAGTGATGATTTTTATTTTGAAGCTGATGATATAAATATGGTTTCCTGATGAATCTTATATTGCAGATGGATTGTATTTTGCAATATTCTTAAAACATCCTCTATAGAATCCTTTCTTTTTAACACTCCTGAATATGTAGTCGATGGACTGATGTCAGGCGACAAGATAATCTTAACTCCATAAACTTTCTCCAATACTTTAGCAATATCGAAAATATCCGCATTTTTGAAAGGTATCAGATTATTGTGCCATATAACATCCAGAGCAGCATTGGTTTCCGAAACTTTCATCTGTTTGGTAACCGTGTTCAGTTCTACCTTCTGACCGGGTGACAACGTTATTGCTCCCTCATTGTTATTTCCACTGACTTTAATTTCTCCTTCTATAAGGGAAGTTTCTGCAATGCGACCGTTACTGGGGGTTTTAAAATTAAATTTTGTACCCAACACCTGTACGTTCATGGCAGAACTTTGTACAGTAAACGGTTTATGCTTGTTTTTGGTTACTTCGAAATAAGCTTCTCCTGTGAGATGCAGTTCACGTTTCTCCTTGGTGAAGTGTTCGGGATATTTCAATATAGAATTTTCATTCAGCCATACCTTACTGTTATCCGGCAGCGTTATTTCCAATGTTTCTCCGTTAGTTGTCGAAGCAGTAATCCATTTTTCCTGTGAGTCGGCAACAAAATACCATAATGTGAGTCCGGATATAGCCAGAATACTGGTGATTACCGCTGCATATTTCACCCAACGGTTGATTGTAGAGAAGAACCACTGATGGCTCTTCTCTATTTCAATCCGTTCGTATAGTTTTTTCTCAGCTTTTCTGATTGCTAAGTCATTTTCCTTTTCAGAGTTGTTTCCCAAGTGATACAATTCTTCCCATCTGAAAAATTGTTCGGCATGTTCCTGCGACTCATTCACCCACTTTATGATGAGTAAGCGTTCTTCTTCCGAGCACTCGTTTTTAAAGAAGCGTATTATTGTATTATAGTTTACTTTGTTCATCTCTTTACCTTACTTCCTGTTCAAAGATAATAACAATTAGCGAAATAAAAACACTTACTCTTGTCGTAAAAAACATTTTGATGTTTAAAAATATTATTTGTACCAGATATATCCCGGTTTGTTGCCCATTTTTATTTCTAAAGTGGCTCCTTCCATGATTTGCTGATGAGTGATATAACTCTTGTCATAAGCCACTCCATTCAACTTTATCGATTGGATATAGCAGTTTTCACGACTGGCATTTTCTGCGATGACTGTAAAAGTCTTTCCGTTATTCAGGTGCAACTGTACTTTCGGGAATGCCGGGCTTCCTATTTCATACATGCCCGATACCGGATTAACCGGATAGAATCCCATTGCGCTGAATACATACCATGCCGACATCTGTCCGCAGTCCTCGTTACCGCAGAGTCCTGCCGGTGTATTGGTGTACAGTTCGTGAGTTATCTGGCTGATGTATTGCTGTCCCTTCCACGGCTGTCCGGCTGCATTATATAAATAAGCAACATGGTGACTCGGTTCGTTGCCGTGTGCATACTGTCCTATCATTCCTGTACTGAAAATCGGAAGTTCGTCCTTGTCGGTAGGATGGAACGTAAACATGCTGTCCAGTTTCTGGGCAAAACGATCTTTTCCTCCGGTCAGTTCAATCAGACCGTTCACATCATGCTGTACCGACCAGAAATACTGCCATCCGTTACTTTCACAGATATGCGGCGTATATTCGTCAGCCTTGAAGTTTTCGATGAAGTTACCTTTCATGTCGCGCGGCTGCATAAATGAAGTAGCCGGATTATATACATTCTTATAGTTCGCTGCACGAGTATAAAACTGCTTGGCGATATCTTCCTTGCCCATCTTCTTTGCCATTTCGGCTATACAATAGTCGTCGAAAGCATATTCAAGTGTTTTAGAAAGCGACCAGTTCTCATTATTATACTGATCGTGCAGGTCGTAAGGAATATAGCCTTTTTCCTTGTACACTCCTATGCCACGATATTCATCGATGTTAGCCGTTGCCACACAGGCAGCCAGTGCTTTTTCAGCGTCAAAGTCGCCGATACCTTTCAGGTAAGCATCTACGATCACCGGTACGGCATGGTAACCAATCATCATGTCTGTTTCACTTCCATAGAAATTCCATACCGGCAAGCGTCCGTTCTGTTCGTAAAATGCAAGGAACGATTTAACCATATCGTTGGTGCGCTCAGGCTGCGTATAAGTAAACAACGGATGCGATGCACGGTAAGTATCCCATAACGAGAATGTACTATAGTTTGTCCATCCGTCGGCATGATGCACCTGTTTGTCTGGGCCATAATAAGAGCCGTCTACATCACTATATATAGTAGGAGCCAGCATACTGTGATACAAAGCCGTGTAGAAAACAGTCTTTTCATCCTTGTCGGGAGTATCTATCTGTATCTTGGCAAGTTCTTTGTTCCACATATCTTTAGCCTTTTCCAGATATGTATCGAAGTTATTGTCGGGTGCTTCAGCCTGCAAGTTCTTGGCAGCTCCTTCCATGCTTACTCCCGAGATAGCAGTTGCCAGTGTGATCTGCTCATTTTCTTCAGTTGTGTAATCGAAGCGGGCGATAACTCCAGTTCCGATGCGCTTGCCGTCTTTTTCGATAGCCGTAGAGTCAATTGTCATTGCATTGAACGGACGCGAGAAACGGGTACAGAAATAAATCTTCTGTCTGCGTGCCCAGCCGTCTGAATAGCGATATCCCCTGATAGTAACCGAGTCGACAGCTTCGATATGAGAATCTTGTGTCGCATCCCAGTTCATAGCCTTTGACAGGTTCAGGAAGATAGCTGCTTCGGCTTTCGGGAATGTATAACGCTGGATGCCGCAACGCTCTGTAGCAGTCAGTTCCACATTGATATTATAATCGTCCAACTTTACCTGATAATATCCGGCATAAGCACTTTCGTTGGCATGTGAAAATTTAGAATGAATACCCAGCGGAGCTTCAGCTTCTTTGTACGGAAGCGTAACCGGCATGAACGAAACGTCGTAAAGATCGCCCGCGCCTGTACCCGAGAGATGCGTATGGCTGAATCCGGCAATCGTACTGTCCGGATAGAAATATCCGGAAATTCTGTCCCATCCAGGCAATCCATTGTCAGGACTGAGCTGCACCATTCCAAAGGGAACCTGAGCACCCGGATAAGTATTTCCTGTAAAGTCAGTTCCGATAAACGGATTGACGTATTGAGTGTAATCTTCTGTCATGTTCGAAGATTGGTTCGGTGATGTACATGCGGCAAATGCCAGAACTGCGTAAAGTGGAATTGTCTTCAATCTCATAATATTAGTATTTGATTTGTAAATATAACAAGAAATAAGAGAAAAACACTTATTTCGTTGGTTCATTTCTCTCAAATCGTTACATTTGCCCACAGATTAGCCTTGAAATACTAGATGAGAGGAAATTTTGAAGATACATATAAAGCTTTATTTCGACGCTACTATGCCGGACTTCTGTTTTATGCAACTCGCCTTGTAGGAGAGGATGATGCAGAAGATATAGTTCAAGATGTATTTGTCGAAATATGGAGAAGGCAGGATTCTGTAGAATTTGGCGAGCAGATTCAGGCCTTTCTTTACAGGTCTATCTATACCAAGGCAATCAATCTGTTGAAACATAAGGCCGTAGCCGAAAACTACAGTGCTGCCGAAATAGAGTTCTATCAGAAAAGAACTGAATACTATCAGCCCGATCATTCGGAAGTTATCAAGCGGATAGAGAACCGCGAACTGCGTTCGGAAATCAGGCAGGCAATAGACGAACTTCCTGATAAGTGTAAAGAAGTATTTAAGCTCAGCTACCTGCACGACATGAAGAATAAGGATATAGCCGATGTGATGGGTATTTCCTTGCGTACGGTAGAAGCACACATGTATAAGGCATTGAAAATTTTACGCGAGAAATTGAGTTATCTGCGCATGATTCTTTTGTTTTGGTTGTAAGGGACTCTTGTGACTCCTGCGTCTTTCTGTGATACTTTGGATAAAAGAACATTACAGTGCATTTATCGTTACTTCTCTAAGAATATTTTAAAAATGTGATTGATTTTATTCTTAAACTTTAAGTGTTTCAGTTTTTTATATCTTTAAGGTTGATTTAAAAGGCCAAAAACTATGAAACACTTCTTGACTATCTTATTGCTGTTTTCTGTAGTGCTCGGAGCTTGCAGTAAAGACGATATTCTAACAGTTGAATACCTAAGAAGGTAATACTTTTTACATCATATTCTTGCGGATAGAGAACTTCACGATAGCCATTGCCTGAATATTCTCTATTGGCAAATCCATCGGCTGATGATGTGGATTGTAGCTTACCAGCAGAATACATCCCGGATTCTCTGACCGGTTGACATATTTCACCACCAAGTAATCATCACCATCCAGACAGAACGATACCAGATACATTTCTCCATAGATAAGATGATGAAAATCGCTGATTTCCTTGAAACCAATAATGTCACCCGATTTCAGCAGTGGATACATACTGTCTCCGCTCACATATACCGCTCCGTCGCACGAAGATATATTAGGAATAACAATCTTTCCCAACACATATTGGTTGCGGTTCATCAGCATGGTACGCAGGTTGGCAGCTGCCGACACATCATATAGTTGCACATAGCGGTCGTCCTTCATCTCCGGTGTTTTCGGAATGTATATAGTTTCCACCTCTCCCGTATACCTTCCCAACTGGCAGAGGTGTGTATCGCGGTGAGGAGTTCCCTTCCCTACCAGCAGCCAGTTGTAATCTACCTCTTTCATCTTCTCCAACAGCAGTGGAAAGTCGATACTATTTCTTGCACACCAGTTACTTAATGTAGAACGTGATACTCCTAAATAATTGGCGAGTTCCACATCCGTCTTGAAGCCCATAACTTCTTTAGCTCGCTTCACTATATCAGTTACATTGAACAATGCATCCATCTTTTTTCGGGTTAAACTATAAATTTAATTGTTTTATAATTGAAAACATAATTATATTTGCCTCGACAAATATAGCTTATTGTTTTAATAAATCAAATTGTTTTCAAGAAATAATCAATCCATCACCATGAATACCACAGCTACTTCTGCCCGCATTTGTGCATGCTGCAAGCGCGAGCTTTCCTCCGAGAACTTTTACTACAATCACCGTACACGAATTTTTGACAAATACTGCAAGGAGTGCCGCAAGAAGCGGAGCAGGCAGTATCGGAAAGAATGCAGGCATACCGAAAAAAACAGGAAACGGCTTATTATTACAGAAATAGACGATTCCCTTCTACGCATGGAACTTATTCTACGTGCATTGGGAAAGATACGCGCTAGTGTCCTGCGGAAGCGGAAAAAGATACAGGAATCCGAATACCGTGACTTCGGCAATAACGATGTATCTGTTTAAAAATAGAAATAGGTTTAACGGCTTTGTAAACATAATACACAAAAGTAAAACAGATAATTTACCTTTGCACTGTCATCAAGCTTGAAACGACAAAACGAACACATTTATTCATCATTTAAAGAAAGGAGCAAATTATGGCAATGAAGAAAGGTATATGGGACACCATTTTGAAAGTAATCATCGCAGTGGCATCTGCCGTGTTAGGCGCATTGGGCGGAAGTGCGATGTAAGCGAACAACAAAATTGAGTCAAACAAGTACTATGCCATTGCTTCCTTCGGGAAGCATGGCATAGACTAATCAGTTCAAGTAAAAGAAAATAGAATATGACACTACACATTATTTTCAAGCGAGTGCAACTCATTGTACTGATCCTATTTTACGGACTGACAATGCAAGCACAAACAATAGAAAAATACGGCACGTTCTTCGATGATGCCATTCCGGTTGTCTTATCTGGTAACAGGTCTATATTTACTGACAAACGTAATACAGGCGAAAAGCCACCTGGGGCATACTATTATTACAACTTCCGTTATATTCCCCCTCAAGGAAATGAGTATCGCTATACGCAAGGAAAGGCTGTATATTATCAGCTCGACCTATCCTCACCGGGGAATCTCATTATCCATAATTGGAAAACAGACTATTCAGCAGGACCGGGTTATACTACCCTCTATGTACTGAAGAAAGCACAAGAAGGAGAAGCCGGGGACTGGTCGGAGGGAGAACTCTCGTTCAAATGGGTTGCCACATTCGAAGAACATGATTTTTTGAATCCAAACTTTGACCCTATCAGTCTGGGTATGCCAGAAGGGGCTTCCATAGGTCAAGCCTACCTAAGTATTCCCAATCTGTCTACGGGCTCCTATTATATCGTTACGGCAGGTTACAAGTATTCCAACGGTTCTATCCCCAATGGGACCATCCAAACAACCGTAATCGCTGATTTAGTACCCAGCATCCCTGATGAACCCAATCTAAAGCCCGAAAGCCCGAATTACAGTCCGATACAATACCAATACGATAACTCGGGAAATAGAGTAAAAACTATCATAAAAAATAAATGAATATGTATCAGATAACACAAAAAATAATAATCATGGCAACCGCCTTTCTGCTTAGCCTCTCCGGTAAGGCACAAGTGGCAGTTGTATCGAGTAACGGCAACAAGAACTGCGATGTCGGTGAAATACCAATAGAATACAGCCTCACTCCAAGCGGTGCGGTCAGTTATACCATCCCTATCGATGTGCACCCTGATACAGAAGAGTTCCAACCCCGTCTGTCCTTTATGTACAATAGTCAACAGCACGAAACCGCATTAGGATATGGATGGAATATCCGTGGACTATCAGGCATTACCCACGTAGCTGGCAGCATCTACTACGACGGGAAAGCTACTCCTCTCTCCTTGAAAGACGACAAACTGATGCTGGACGGTATGCGACTAATCAAGACCGGTACCGACACTTGGCAAAGTGAACAGGGATTCATACGGGTAAACAGAGAATCGGAAAACCGCCTGAAAGTGTACTATCCGGATGGAAATACAGCCGTATTTGAAAATTCCCCACAAGCGCCGTTCAGTTATGTAATGACTTCGTACACTAATCGTAAAGGACGTTCGATACTGTACACCTACATGCAAGCAGACAATCTGCCCTACATCCGGACAATCCGGTATGGAGAAACTCAGGGGGTATACAATGACTCCATTGTATTTAATTACCGTGATATACCGTCCGGTATCACACGTTATGCAGATGGAAAGCCATTTAAATACAGCAAATTATTGGAAAATGTTTCTTCATTTTACAAAGGCAATCTCTGGCGCCGATATCGGATTAGCTATCAAAATAGGGGAGTCTATTTACCGGACAGCTTGGAATGCGAAACTTCCAACCATCGCCTGAATCCCCTACGCTTCAGCTATGGAAACGAACGCAGCATTGAGTTCTTGAACGATAACACGCATTATCTGTCCAAATACTACTACAATTCGCAACAAGGACAAACCGGCTATTCTTCTCTTGCCATATCAAGAGGAAAATTCAGCAAGGCTTCCAATAGCGACGGACTGATAACTTACCCCATACCTAATCAAGGCGAATATAATGAAAAACAAGAGCTGCTGGTCTACAAAGACCTGAGTGATATGTCTATCGAACCTGTAGTCTTTACTGCCGGGAAAGGATTCAAACAGTTGGAAGCCATTGATATAAATGGAGACGGTATTGATGTACCGGTAAAAATCAACTATATCACGAAAAAAATTTTATTCATACGAGAGGATACACTGAAAGTAACCATTTATGATAGTCAAATAAATCCTGCATGCCATACAGATTATATCTATCCGGAGCAAGACGGATATGTACACGAACGGCAATGTGTTTTCGGTGATTTCAACGGTGATGGAAAAGCAGAACTCCTGGCTATTTCGAGTTGCTACAATTCAGACCATGACAAATATCCCTCCCGTGCCTTGTTAGTCGATTTGGATAACAGAAAGACTCTTTATGACAACGAGTGCTTTGATTTTACCCTATATCCTATTGATACTTCTAAAGTAAGACATGCCGACCGCTTGATTCCAATGGATTACAATGGAGACGGCAAGACGGATATCTGCTTGATTAATATCAACGGTACTTATGTTTACGAGTTTACTGGTAACGGTTTCAAGCAACTGGCCTACTCCAATGCCCTTAACATCATGTACTTCAATTTTGAAGAAATTAATAGCAAAGACAGGGAATTGATGTTGGCTGATATGAATGCAGACGGAAACATTGATATCATCTTAGGTCCTCGCCGGGTACACTGCAAGGAAGGATACAAGCATTTTGGCGACGGAATCTGTTATGGAGCCTGCAACAATGAAAACAACCTGAAAAGTACCAGTGCCAGCGGATACAAATATTACGAAGATGCTTCGGGTAATGTATGTCATATTGACCCCCATACACCGGATCGTGCTCTGATTACATTCGACTGGAATGTGGAAAATGGTAAACAGTGGCTTTTCCTTATGTCGACAGGAAACTCTTCGTACAGTGCAGAAAACCCCGGATTTAAAGTACACACAGAAGAACTGTTCTATTGTTTCCATGAAACGGTGGGGCTGAACTTCATGCTGGTGGATGTAGACAGCGACGGACTTCCCGACCTGTTGCGCAACCAGCGAGGAAAAGTGGATGTATATCTGAACGAGAACGGCAAAATCAGCCAGACTCCCAATATGCGTTCCACCCAATATTTAGATAATCTGACAGCTCAGTTTGCTGTGGCCAATGTAGCCCAGTCCTATTATTGGTCGGGAGGACTGATTTGTGTGGACAACGAGAAACTGCATGTGTATAACTACTCCCACAATGAACAGGAAGCAAGAATGCTGCACAACCTGACTGACAGCTATGGAGTAAATTCCAATCATGCCTATGTGGATATCATGACGACCAATGCCACCCGGTACGTCCAAAATCCGGGAGCTATCCAATATGTAGGATATCCTTATACCATCATGAATCCTCATCTGTTTGTACCGGCATGGATCAAAAATACCGAAAACAACCAAACATTGTCGTGGGAATACTATAAATACACCAATGCAGTGTTTCACCGTACCGGAATGGGATTCAGAGGCTTTCAGCAAATAGAGACGGAAGATATGGTCAACGACCGTACCATGACTTCGACCTACGATATAGAGCTACTGGGAAGTGAATTGGAAAAATCCACTCCCACAGATACCATTAAGCGAATCTATGATCTGAAAAGGGAAGCAGGAAACCACAGAAAATGTTCTGAACGAAACTACTACGATAGGAAAATATGAATATAACGACTATGGACAGATACTGCACTCTTCCGTTTCGTCCGGACATTATACCGAACAGGCAACGTACAGCTACCGGAACGTAGATGACGGTTCGTTGTATCTGTTAGGAGTCCAGGATTCTGTGGAAACCCGAAAGATGCGGGATGATTCTCTTTTCGTAGAAACAATCCATATCGATTACGACGACCGATACCTGCCCGTAAGCAGAACCGAGCGTATCAACGGAAAGAAATCCCTACAGGAAAAGTTTGAATACAATGCAAACTGGCAAATGACAGCCCATTCACAGTGCAACTATGAATCCGACCAATGGCTGAAGACACAGTTTGAATACAACGACCTCGGACAACTCGTCAAGGAAACAGACCCGATGGGATTTCACGTAACACACCGCTACGATGAAACAACCGGACTGCCCCTAAGCGATACAGACCACAAGGGAAGAACCACACGGTATGAATATGATGAATGGGGAAACCTTCTGAAGACCACCTATCCGGACGGCAGAAAGAAACAGACCGCAACCGCATGGAGCAGCCCCGAAGAACCCGGACTGTTCCGCATAACCGCAGCAGAAACAGGAAATCCGCTTGTCAAGACCTACTACGATGCACTGAAACGGGAGGTACGCACCGCAACCACACGTTTCGACGGAAAGGAACTGAAGACTGACAAGGTATATGACACGAAAACAGGACTGCTTGTCAAAGAATCCCTGCCGGACAAGGACAGTATTCCTACCTTGTGGAACCAGTATACCTACGACCGATACGACCGGAAAACCTCTACACGTTATGCATCCGGAAAAGTGGACTCGTGTGCATACGGAGCCTTGACAGATACCCTCACGGAAAACGGAATACGACACATCCGACAGTACAGTGCAGACGGACTGATGACAGGCACAGCCGATGAAGGGGGAAGCATTGCCTACTTCTACCGCGCAGACGGACAGCCGCTCGTAATAGTGGCAGCAGACAGTGTACAGACAAGATTCTACTACGACATATATGGAAGACGGACTGCCATCAAGGATCCGAGTGCAGGAATACGAAGAACCGAATACGATAAGGAAGGAAACGTATGCAGGGAAACCGATGCCGACGGAAGACAGGTGGTAAGGGAATATGACCGATACGGACGTATCACCAGACTGGTACACCCCGACTTTACCACTGTATATACCTATGCCGAAGACGAAGACCTGCTTCTCTCCGCCGTTTCCGACAACGGTACTGCCACCTACTACACCTACGATGCATACGGAAGGGTGGAAAGTGTCAGGGAAGAAGCACCCGACGGATACCGGCTGGAGAAGACATACGGATATACAGAAGACGGAATGCTTTCTACCATCTCCTATTCTTCACAGTACGGAAAACTCTGTACTGAACAGCTGGTTTACAGAAACGGAACCTTGACCGGAGTGTATCTGGACGACGGAACCTGTGTATACAGCTACGGCGAAGAGGACAGACACGGACAGCTTACCCGAATCGCTACCGGGGAATACGACAGAAGGTATGAATTCGATGAATGGGGATTCCCCACCCAAAGACGTATCCTGTACGGAAACGGAAAGGTACTGATGGACCAGCGATACGAATTTGATGCTGTAACCGGAAACCTGAAGAGCAGACAGGATGCACTGAGAAACAGGACAGAACTATTTGAATACGATGCTCTGCAGAGACTGACCCTCTATGCCGGGAAAAAGGTGGAATACACACCCGACGGAAACATCATACGCAAAGGGGATGCAGGAGACATGGTATATACCAACCCCAACCGACCCTATGCCGCTACAGGAAATACACCGGAAAAGGAAGCCTGCATACACAGCGGACTACAGGTGGGATATACTGCCGCAGACAGACCCGCATGGATAGAGGAAGGAAACAGAAAGGCGGAATTCACCTACAATGCTCAGTTTGACAGGGTACGGATGAGAATGACCGAAGAGGGAAAGACGGTATACACAAAGTATTACCTTGGAGGGAACTATGAAGCCCATTGCGACAGCAGCGGAACGGAGGAAAGGCTCTATGTAGGAGGAGACTGTTACGAAGCGCCTGCACTCCTCGTCAGAAAGGAAGGGAAAACCGAAATCCGATTCCTGCACAGAGACTATCTGGGAAGTATCCTGCAGGTGGCAGACAACAAAGGAAACATCATCGAGGAAAACAGCTTCGATGCATGGGGAAGCAGAAGAGATCCCGATACACAGGAAATCTATACCGGTACAGAAGTGCCAAGCCTGATGACAGGAAGAGGGTTTACAGGACATGAACACCTAAATGAATTCGGGCTTATCCACATGAATGCGAGACTGTACGACCCGATACTGGGAAGATTCTTGAGTCCGGACCCCTACGTACAGCTGCCGGACTTTACACAGACCATGAACAGGTACGGATACTGTATGAACAGACCCCTGTGCTATGTGGACAAGAACGGGGAAATTATCGGATGGATCATAGCGGGAGCCATTATAGGTGGAGCCATCAATGTAGCAACACATTGGGATAATATTAGTAACTTTGGGCAGTTTCTTGGATACTTCGGTGTGGGAGCCGCCGCAGGGGCACTGGGACCACTGGTCGGAGGAGCTGTCGGAGGGGCAGGATTTATCGGTGGAGCGATTTCAGGAATGGTGGGAGGAGCCGCTTCAGGATTCACACTCGGAACAGGAAATACACTCATGGCAGGAGGAGGTTTTCTCAATGCATTGGGAAACGGGACTATGGGAGCTTTTTCCGGAGCGATATGTGGAGGTGCATTAGGAGGAGTCATTGGAGGAGGAACAGCCATCGCCAAAGGACAGAACTTCTGGCATGGAAATACCATCGCACAGGGAAGAGGAATGTTCTCATGGAAGAATACACCTGTAGGAGAAACCGGAGCATTAAACTCTGTGCCGGATGCTATGCCTAAAACGCCTAAACCTGACACCCCTCTTGCAAGTAGTCCACAACCTGAAAACGGTACAATTACAGAATACACTATCACAACAACTAAGAAAGCACCAACCCATATAATTGAAAACAATAAATCTTTAACACGTTCATTAAGAATAAAAGGATATCATCCAAGAATAGATATACAAAAAGACTTATATCATAATTTCCCTTATTCATTTGATAATCAAATAGTAAATGAAGGATATATTATAGGTATAAAAGGAAACAGTCAGATGATGGTAGCTCCAGGAACAATCAATGGAGTACAAGGAGTTTATACATTAGGAATAAACACTGAAACAGGTATAGTTTACCATAGAGCATTTTATGAATTAAGTAATTTTACAAAACAATTTAAATTTTAGAATTAAGTATTTTATTCAAGGATAATTTGAGGTACTTTTTCGATCTTTTTTCTTGGTTTCATTCGTCAGATAAGCCATGCCTACTATACTCTTATGAACGTCAAGAAAAAAAGGTCGAAAAGGGCCCCAAAAAAATCTGAGAAAATAACTTATTGGAAAATTTAAGCAAGCTCAACAAAAATGTACTATTTTAGCAATATAACATCAATACGGTTTTACAAATCAAAAAACATAAATTTATGCAAGAAATAATATTTTACGATTCTAAAAATGTACCTTACATGACATGGTACAATTTTTCTTATAATCAACAAAATGGGACATTATTATTTAATGTACAGTTTGAATATTCCATCTTTAATATTTCCGAATGTTATAAGACCAATATTACACAAATCATTAATTTTGAGAAAGAATTACAAGATTTATATCATGGAATAAGCCATAAAATTTCATTTATTTCAGATGATTATTCACTATATATTGAATTGGAATCAAATCAGTTTGGGCATATCTATCAATATGTACATCTTACTAAAAAGTCAGATAGCAGAACTGAATTTACATTACATTTAGATTTTGACCAAAGTTTTATTCCTAAGTTGTTAAACTTTATTCACGAAATATCACAAGTCAAGCCTTGTGTGGAAAGTATCGACTCTACCTATCCTAACATTTGCAACATCGATTTCATTCAAAAAGAAAAGCTTGAGTTCAATGATTATATCCATATGAACATAAAATTAAAAGAATCTTTTTTCCAGGTACTAATGAATACCAACATAAGCACAGACGAACTTATCTCCTTTAAACAAGATTTAACTTTATTCCAAGAAGAAAAAATAAGTGAAGTGCTTTTAGCCCCACTCGGAGAATATTGGAGTATACGGTTTATAAGAGCAAAAGATGGAGTAAAGATACAAGGAAACATTTGTGATAAAAATATCATTTCCCTACAACATAATCTAACTTTTAATTGGATTGTCAATCAAGATTGGATGCATCATTTTCAGCAGAAGATTTCCAGTATATAAACAAAATTAAGCCACTTTTACCAAATTAAATCGGTCATAGAAATGGTCTTACTATCATTCTCTAATGACCGATTTGATTTTAATGAGGAAACCTTCTGAAGACCATCTACCCGGATGGCAGAAAGAAACAGACTGGAACCACATAGATCCGTCCCGAAGAACCCGGACTGTTCCGCATAACCGCAGCAGAAACAGGAAAGCCGCTTGTCAAGACCTACTACGATGCGCTGAAACGGGAGGTACGCACCGCGACCACACGTTTCGACGGAAAGGAACTGAAGACTGACAAGGTATATGACACGAAAACAGGACTGCTTGTCAAAGAATCCCTGCCGGACAAGGACAGTATTCCTACCTTGTGGAACCAGTATACCTACGACCGATACGACCGGAAAACCTCTACACGTTATGCATCCGGAAAAGTGGACTCGTGTGCATACGGAGCCTTGACAGATACCCTCACGGAAAACGGAATACGACACATCCGACAGTACAGTGCAGACGGACTGATGACAGGCACAGCCGATGAAGGGGGAAGCATTGCCTACTTCTACCGCGCAGACGGACAGCCGCTCGTAATAGTGGCAGCAGACAGTGTACAGACAAGATTCTACTACGACATATATGGAAGACGGACTGCCATCAAGGATCCGAGTGCAGGAATACGAAGAACCGAATACGATAAGGAAGGAAACGTATGCAGGGAAACCGATGCCGACGGAAGACAGGTGGTAAGGGAATATGACCGATACGGACGTATCACCAGACTGGTACACCCCGACTTTACCACTGTATATACCTATGCCGAAGACGAAGACCTGCTTCTCTCCGCCGTTTCCGACAACGGTACTGCCACCTACTACACCTACGATGCATACGGAAGGGTGGAAAGTGTCAGGGAAGAAGCACCCGACGGATACCGGCTGGAGAAGACATACGGATATACAGAAGACGGAATGCTTTCTACCATCTCCTATTCTTCACAGTACGGAAAACTCTGTACTGAACAGCTGGTTTACAGAAACGGAACCTTGACCGGAGTGTATCTGGACGACGGAACCTGTGTATACAGCTACGGCGAAGAGGACAGACACGGACAGCTTACCCGAATCGCTACCGGGGAATACGACAGAAGGTATGAATTCGATGAATGGGGATTCCCCACCCAAAGACGTATCCTGTACGGAAACGGAAAGGTACTGATGGACCAGCGATACGAATTTGATGCTGTAACCGGAAACCTGAAGAGCAGACAGGATGCACTGAGAAACAGGACAGAACTATTTGAATACGATGCTCTGCAGAGACTGACCCTCTATGCCGGGAAAAAGGTGGAATACACACCCGACGGAAACATCATACGCAAAGGGGATGCAGGAGACATGGTATATACCAACCCCAACCGACCCTATGCCGCTACAGGAAATACACCGGAAAAGGAAGCCTGCATACACAGCGGACTACAGGTGGGATATACTGCCGCAGACAGACCCGCATGGATAGAGGAAGGAAACAGAAAGGCGGAATTCACCTACAATGCTCAGTTTGACAGGGTACGGATGAGAATGACCGAAGAGGGAAAGACGGTATACACAAAGTATTACCTTGGAGGGAACTATGAAGCCCATTGCGACAGCAGCGGAACGGAGGAAAGGCTCTATGTAGGAGGAGACTGTTACGAAGCGCCTGCACTCCTCGTCAGAAAGGAAGGGAAAACCGAAATCCGATTCCTGCACAGAGACTATCTGGGAAGTATCCTGCAGGTGGCAGACAACAAAGGAAACATCATCGAGGAAAACAGCTTCGATGCATGGGGAAGCAGAAGAGATCCCGATACACAGGAAATCTATACCGGTACAGAAGTGCCAAGCCTGATGACAGGAAGAGGGTTTACAGGACATGAACACCTAAATGAATTCGGGCTTATCCACATGAATGCGAGACTGTACGACCCGATACTGGGAAGATTCTTGAGTCCGGACCCCTACGTACAGCTGCCGGACTTTACACAGACCATGAACAGGTACGGATACTGTATGAACAGACCCCTGTGCTATGTGGACAAGAACGGGGAAATTATCGGATGGATCATAGCGGGAGCCATTATAGGTGGAGCCATCAATGTAGCAACACATTGGGATAATATTAGTAACTTTGGGCAGTTTCTTGGATACTTCGGTGTGGGAGCCGCCGCAGGGGCACTGGGACCACTGGTCGGAGGAGCTGTCGGAGGGGCAGGATTTATCGGTGGAGCGATTTCAGGAATGGTGGGAGGAGCCGCTTCAGGATTCACACTCGGAACAGGAAATACACTCATGGCAGGAGGAGGTTTTCTCAATGCATTGGGAAACGGGACTATGGGAGCTTTTTCCGGAGCGATATGTGGAGGTGCATTAGGAGGAGTCATTGGAGGAGGAACAGCCATCGCCAAAGGACAGAACTTCTGGCATGGAAATACCATCGCACAGGGAAGAGGAATGTTCTCATGGAAGAATACACCTGTAGGAGAAACCGGAGCATTAAACTCTGTGCCGGATGTAATAGCAGAAACACCAAACGATGTTTCAACATATCAATCAACTTCAAAAGTTGTATATGACGAATCATCGAATTCAGAAATATTAATTCATTATACAACAGAAAATGGTTATAAAAGCATTATGGAAAGTAAACAACTCCTACCATCTGTAGGGATAAAACATGCAAGATATGGAGATGGACAATATTTTACAGATCTAAATTCTATTGATTATACAGTAGGACAGTTATCAAGAAGATTATATAGAGTACCTTGGAATAAATCCCATCTAACTCATTTCATAAAAATAAATGTATCGGGATTAAATATAATAAAAAATGGACCACACAATTTTTTACTTCCTAATAATCAGCCATTAAATCTTAACAATAGAATAGTTGGAGGTGGAGTAAGCATATTTAAAATTAAATTTTAAAAACATTATTAAGTGTAATTATTGTATGATAAAGTTTATAGCTTATGGAGACATATTCTCCATATCAGGAATTAGTTGTTATGCTCATGGGTGCAATTGTGCCGGAGCTATGGGAAAAGGTATTGCATTACAATTCAAAAAACGTTTTCCTCAAATGTATTTACAATACAGAAAAAAATGTTTGCAAAATCAATTCCATCCAGGAGATGTTTTTGAATTTGTACAAGGAACTCAACGTATATACAATTTAGGTACTCAAAAAACATGGAGAACCAATGCGACCTTGGAGGCCATTGAATTATCTGTTAGAAAAATGTTAAAGTTAGCAACAGAACAACACGTAAAAGATATAGCTATGCCTAAAATAGGAGCAGGATTAGGAGGATTACCTTGGGAGGATGTAAAATTATTACTTCAACAATTAGCAATGGAATATCCAACTGTCAATCTTATTGTTGTAGAAAATTATAATAATGGAATTAGCATTCAATCAATAGTTCGTTAAAAATTCGCCAAGCCTAAGCGGCTCTGGCAGTAAATAAAATG
>OGCP01000354.1_pt1 | contig 24278 bp, 22 predicted proteins | sample 1570191 | NCBI WGS metagenome assembly OGCP01 (sample SAMEA2582180, study PRJEB24529) | metagenome | biome: Human gut stool | place: China | collected 2011
GGTGTGGAGTTGGACAGTGTCACAGGCCGTATCGCCCAAAAGCTCTACCCGGATGCCAACATTAAAGTTGCCGGATTTGAAACCACTGACCGCCGCGACTTCTATGACCTTGCAGTGGGCAATGTTCCTTTTGGCCAGTACCGGGTAAACGACAAGGCGTACAACAAATTAGGTTTCAGCATCCACAACTATTTCTTCGCCAAGGCCATCGACCAAGTGCGTCCGGGCGGCATCGTGGCATTCGTCACCAGTCGCTACACGCTGGACAGCAAAGATTCTTCTGCCCGCAAGCACATTGCCGAACGTGCTGATCTGCTGGGTGCTATCCGTCTGCCGAACACTGCGTTCAAAGCAAACGCAGGAACAGAAGTCGTCAGCGACATTATTTTCCTCCAAAAACGTGACCGCCCTATCGACCATGAGCCGGACTGGGTGCAGCTTGGCAAAACGGAAGATGGCTTTGCCATCAACAGCTATTTTGTAGACCATCCAGAGATGGTGCTGGGTGAACTGACTTCCGAAAGCACCCAGTATGGCCGGGAGGAATGCACTGTGCGTCCCATCAAGGGCGCAGTGCTGGTGGACCAGCTTGCAGAAGCCATCCAGCATATTGAGGGGCAGTTCACGGAAGTCGAGGTCGAAACACCAGATATTGCGGATGCCGAAAATGAGAAGCACATTCTCCCGGCTGACCCGGATGTAAAAAACTTCTCCTACACCGTGGTGGACGGCGAGGTTTTCTACCGGGAAAATTCCGTGATGACGCAGGTGGAACTGTCCGACACCGCCAAGGGACGTGTCACCGGCATGGTGGAACTGCGGCAGATCGTCAACGACCTGATCGACCAGCAGTTGAACGACTACCCGGACGAGGATATCAAGGCAACACAGGAGCGTTTGAACGCCGCCTACGATGCCTTTACCGCAAAGTACGGTCTGCTGAATGACCGCAAAAACGGGCGGCTGTTTGAGCAGGATTCCTCGTATTATCTGCTGTGCTCGCTGGAAAATCTGGACGAGCAGGGGCAGCTCAAGAGCAAGGCGGCGATGTTCACCAAACGCACCATCCGCCCAGAACGCACCATCACCAGCGTGGACACTCCCACGGAAGCCCTTGCAGTTTCCATCGGAGAGCGTGGCCGGGTGGACTTGCCCTATATGGCAGAACTGCTCGGCACTCCCGGTGACTATGAGCGCATCACCAGCGAACTGTCCGGCGTGATTTTCAAAGACCCCGGCGCAGACCCTACCGACCCGGAAGCAGGTTGGCGAATGGCAGACGAATACCTGTCCGGCAATGTTCGGGCAAAGCTGCGCATGGCTCAGCTTGCCGCCGAAACTAACCCGGAGTTTGCAGTTAACGTCACTGCACTGGAAAAAGCACAGCCGAAAGATCTTGAAGCATCTGAAATTGATGTGCGGCTGGGCGCAACATGGCTTGCTCCAGAAATTATCCAAAAGTTTATGGCAGAAACATTCCAGATTCCCTACTATCTGCGCCATGCAGTCAAAGTGAGATATTCTCCCTATACCGCAGAATGGCGCATTGAGGGCAAGTCGGCCATGGGCAGAGGTGACATCATCTCCTCCGAAACCTACGGCACCTCCCGCGCCAACGCCTACAAGATTCTGGAAGACACGCTCAACCTGAAAGATGTGCGCATCTATGACGCTATCGAAGATGAAGAAGGCAAGCTGAAGCGCATCCTGAACAAAACGGACACCATGCTGGCACAGCAGAAGCAGCAGGTCATCAAGGATGCCTTTGCCAACTGGATCTGGAAAGACCCCCAGCGGCGCATTGCACTGGTGAAACAGTATAATGAACTGTTCAACAGCAGCAGGCCACGAGAATACGATGGTTCCCACATCCACCTTGTCGGTATGAACCCGGAAATCACCCTCCGGGAACATCAGCGCAATGCCATTGCTCATGTGCTTTATGGCGGTAATACGCTGTTGGCACACGAGGTAGGAGCAGGAAAAACTTTTGAAATGGCGGCATCCGCAATGGAAGCAAAACGCCTTGGCTTGTGTCAGAAAAGCCTATTTGTCGTTCCCAATCACTTGACGGAGCAGTGGGCTTCGGAGTTCCTGCACCTATACCCCAATGCAAAGCTGCTGGTAGCGCGGAAAAAGGATTTTGAAACGGCCAACCGCAAAAAGTTCTGCGCCCGGATTGCAACCGGGGATTATGATGCGGTCATTATCGGTCACAGCCAGTTTGAGCGGATTCCGCTTTCCTATGAGCGGCAGGAACGCATTATTCAGGAACAGATCGATGAAACGCTTGCCGCCATCGAAGAACTGAAAGCCAATGCAGGCGAGAATTTCAGCATCAAGCAGATGGAAAAGACCCGGAAAACGCTGGAAACCAAGCTGGAAAAACTGCGCGCTGACAGCCGCAAGGATGATGTTATCACCTTTGAGCAGTTGGGCGTTGACCGACTTTTTGTAGACGAATCGCATTTTTATAAGAACCTCTTTTTAACCACAAAAATGCGCAATGTCGCTGGTTTGTCCACATCGGAAGCCCAGAAATCGAGCGATATGTTCGGCAAGTGCCGCTATCTGGACGAGATCACAGGCGGGCGCGGCGTGGTATTTGCAACGGGAACTCCCGTGAGCAACTCCATGTCGGAACTGTATACGGTCATGCGCTATCTGCAATACGGCACACTCCAGCAGAAAGGGTTGACGCATTTCGACTGCTGGGCATCGACCTTTGGCGAAACCACCACCGCCATCGAACTCGCCCCGGAGGGTATGGGCTATCGGGCGAGAACGCGTTTTGCAAAGTTTTTCAATCTCCCGGAACTGATGTCGATGTTCAAAGAAGTTGCTGACATCAAGACCTCCGACCAACTTCATCTGCCTGTGCCGGATGCAAAGTTTGAAACTGTGGTGGCGAAACCGTCCGAGATTCAGAAAGAAATGGTGCAGGAACTGAGCAAACGTGCTGCAAAAATCCACTCCGGCGCAGTGGATGCATCCGAGGACAATATGCTGTGCGTCACCAACGATGGCCGAAAGATTGGTCTGGATGTTCGCCTGATGAACCCCATCCTGCCGGACGACCCCAACAGCAAACTGAACACCTGTGTTCGGAACGTGCTGCAAATCTGGGAAGATGGCAAGGAGCAAAAGTTGACACAGCTTTTGTTCTGCGACCTTTCGACACCGAAAAATGATGGCAACTTCAATGTCTATGAGGACATTCGCAAAAAGCTGATCGCTGCCGGTGTGCCGGAAAACGAGATTGAGTTTATCCACAACGCCGACACCGAAGCGAAAAAGGCAGCATTGTTCTCCAAAGTACGCTCCGGCGATGTGCGCGTCCTGCTGGGCAGCACGGCAAAAATGGGCGCAGGAACCAATGTGCAGCAGCGTCTTGTGGCAGTGCATCATCTGGATGTCGGCTGGAAACCCAGTGATATGACCCAGCGCAATGGTCGCATTATCCGTCAGGGCAATATGAATAAGGAAGTCAAGGTGTTCAATTACGTCACAGAGGGGACATTTGACAGCTACTTGTTTCAGACTCTTGAGAATAAACAGCGATTCATCAGCCAAATCATGACCTCAAAATCCCCAGTTCGCTCCTGCGATGATGTGGATGAACAGGCATTGTCCTATGCGGAAATTAAGGCATTGTGCGCAGGAAATCCGTTGATTAAAGAGAAGATGGATCTCGATGTGCAGGTCGCAAAGCTGAAAGTTCTGAAAGCCGATCATCAGAGCCAGAAGTTCCGTTTGGAGGATAAGCTGCTCACAAAATTCCCAGCTGACATTCAGGAAACGAACGCCTATCTTGCCGGAGTGAAATTGGATGCAGAACTTGCTACCGCCCATCCGCAGGAGAAAGAGGGCTTCTGCGGCATTACCATCAAGGGTGTGACCTACGATGAGAAAAAGACCGCTGGCGAACGGCTTCTCCTCGCTTGCTCCGAACTGCCTAACAGTGAGGAAAAAGTGATCGGCAGCTATCGCGGTTTTGAACTGTCCTTGCGTTTCGACACCTATCACAGCGAATATCAGGCTCTTTTGAAAGGTCAGCGGAAATATCCGGTAGCACTGGGCAAAGACCCACTTGGCTGCATCATCCGTCTGGACAATTCTTTGAACAATTTCCCAGAACGCATTAGTTCCGTCGAAAACGAACTGGCCACGCTTAAACAGCAGCAGGCGGCGGCACAGATTGAAGTGGAAAAGCCGTTCCCGCAGGAAGAAGAGCTGGCTGAAAAGTCAGCTCGCCTTGCGGAGCTGAACGCACAGTTGGATATGGATGAAAAAAGCCACGAGCCGGAACAGGATGAGGAACCTCGCCGTTCCTCGGTGCTGGCGGCTCTGGAAGAAAAGTCTGATAAGGTAGAGCCCATCAAGCCGTTCAAAAGCTATCTGGACAAGGATGGTGATGCTCGATGAATGGCCTCCGCGCAGTTGCATTTCCGTGTCAGCAAGCAGGAACTGGAACGGATCTGGAGCAAGATGGAATCCAGCGGTATTTTGAGCATTGGCTCTTATCTGCGAAAAATGGCTCTGGACGGTTACTGCCTGCGTTTGGATTTGCCAGAGTTGCGGCGCATGGCCTATCTCCTGCAAATGTGCAGCAACAATCTCAACCAGTATACCAAAGCTGCCAACGAAAACGGTCAGGTCTATGCCGCCGATCTGGAGGACTTGCGCACCCGGCTGGATGAGCTGATTGTTATTGGCAGAGAGATTCTTTCCCGGCTGGCTGACCTCTGATTTTCACCCCACGGCTTTAGCTGTGGGGCTACATATTATATAAGGATAAAACTGTGGGAGGTGGTGGGCATGGCCGCAACACGCTTGATTGCGCTGCACAAAAATAAGGGAAAATCCGTGGCGACCTGTTTGAAAAGCCGCACAGACTATGCACAAAACCCGGAGAAAACCAAACAGGGTGAACTTGTCAGCAGCTACGAGTGCAGCCCTCTGACGGTGGACGAAGAATTTATGCTGTCCAAGCGGCAGTATGAACTTGCCACTGGACGTAGGCAGAAAAGTGATGTGATCGCCTATCAAATTCGGCAGTCGTTCAAGCCCGGTGAGATCACCGCCGAAGAAGCCAACAAGGTGGGCTATGAACTTGCCATGCGGTTTACCAAGGGCAAGTATGCGTTTATTATTGCCACCCACACAGACCGGGAACACATTCATAATCACATTATCTACAACTCCACTGCGCTGGACAGCACCCGGAAGTTCCGGGACTTTTTATTGTCCGGGCTGGCCGTGCAGCGGTTGAGCGATTTGATCTGTCTGGAACATCAGCTGTCTGTTATTGAAATCAAGCCGTACCGAGAACGGCAGAAGCGCACTCTTTATCCTCCCAGAGAAAGCAATCGTGATAAGCTGTGTGCCGTAATCGACAACATCTTGCTGAGCGAGAAACCTGCAAGTTTCGAGGGCTTTCTTCAAAAGCTGGAACAGCGGGGCTACGAAATCAAACGGGGAAAGTACACTTCGGTCAAAGGAACACGGCAGAAGCGCTTTATCCGTTTTCGGACACTGGGAGCAGGATACAGTGAAGATGAAATCAAGGCGGTCATTGCAGGAGATGCCGAACACTGCCCACATCAGAAGCAGCCACCGAAAGAGCAACCGTTCCACCTGTTGGTGGACATTCAGGCAAAGCTCTCCGAGGGCAAAAGCGAAGGCTATGCGCGGTGGGCAAAAAAGTACAATCTGAAAGAAATGTCCAAGACGCTGATTTTCTTGCAGGAGAAGAAAATCGGCAGCATTAAGGAAATGCAAGAGCGCGCGGACGCACATCGTCACCTACGCAAAAACGCGCCCGGTGTACGATGCCTACCGCAAGGCCGGATACAGCAAGCGATTTCTGGAAAATCATCGCGCAGAGATCACGCTGCACAAGGCAGCGAAAGCTGCCTTTGATGAATCCAATTTGAAAACGCTCCCCAAGGTCAAGGAGCTGGACGCAGAATATTCTAAGCTGCTGACAGAAAAGAAAGCACTCTACCCGGACTACCGCAAAGCGAAAGACGAGATGCAGGAACTTCTTCGTGCGCAGCGCAACGTAGAACTGTTCTTTGCCGAAGAAAAGAACACCACCGAGAAAACGCAGTCCCGATAAACGATGACAGCCTAGGATTCTTCCGTTGTGGAGAGTCCTAGGCTGTCTTTTTTGTTACAGAAGTGTTTGGAACAAATGCGCAGCCTGCATCGGCACGATGCAGATCGAAAGGGGGTTGGGCACAGCCCAACAAGCATTTTGAATTTGGATTTGAAAAATACGATTCAAAAATTGCAAGTTGGTACCAACTTGCCCTGCTTGCCACAACAATGCGTCCTTTTTGTCCGCAGTTTGAAATTTTTAGATTGGAGAAAAACGCCATGCCAACCTTGGAATGGATCGGTAAAAATAAAGTCGTGAACCATCATCAGGAAGTTCCCTTCCGGGTGCTGGAGCGGCAATACAGTTTTGATGAGCAGGGGCAGCACACCGAGAACAACGACAGTGAGAACATGATCATCCACGGCGATAATCTTGAAGCACTGAAAGCCCTGTTGCCGCAGTATGAGGGCAAGGTGAAGTGCATCTATATCGTTATCTTAACCCCCATTCTAATGAGTATCCTAAGTTCAGAGAATGCAGTAAGATTAAACTTTATAATTCATATTATGTTTCTTGCATTATTCGAGATGAGGAACTATAATGTACTTTGTGGAGGTGCGAAATGGACTATATGACATTAAAAGAGGCCGCCGAGAAGTGGGGCGTGACACCTCGTAGAGTAAATTATTATTGTGCCGGTGGGCGTATCTCCGGCGCTGTGAAGATGGCCGGTGTTTGGCTGATTCCCAAAACTGCAGAAAAGCCGATTGATGGCCGGACAAAACAAGGAAGGTGCAGAAAGCATGAAACGATATAAAATTATGATAATTGAAGATGATCCTGTGATACAGGGAGAATTGCAAACATTATTGAATGGAAATGGATATGCAACGATTGGCATAAAGGATTTTTCTGCTGTGATAGAACAGATTCAGGATGAAAAGCCACATCTGATTTTGTTGGACATTAAGTTACCCGGAGAGAATGGTTTTGCTTTATGCTCTAAAATTCGTACCTTTTCCGAAGTGCCGATCATCTTTGTGACAAGCTGCAACACGGATATGGACGAGCTAAATAGCATTATGTTGGGTGGAGACGCTTTTATCACGAAGCCCTATAACACAGCAATCCTGCTTGCGAAAATTGCTTCTCTGCTGAAGAAAGCCTATCCCGCACAGCAACGGGAGCAGATCGTCTATGGAGATGCGGTGCTGCATCTGGAATCCAGCAGTTTGGACTATAATGGACGGAGCGTAGAACTTACTAAGAACGAATTGAAAATTCTCTATTACCTGTTCAAGAACGGTGGAAAAATCTGTTCTCGCGGAGATATGATTGAGTATTTGTGGGACAATCAGTTATATGTGGATGACAATGCTTTGAGCGTCAATATCAACCGCATCCGGGAAAAACTGGCGAGCATTGGTCTGACGGATTTTATCAAGACAAAGCACCGACAGGGGTACACGATATGAACAGCAGACGATATTGGAAAAACAGGCTGCCATTTCTGCTGACGAACCTTGTTTGTATGGCTGCACTCACTGTATTTCTGCTGGTGTGCGGCAATTCGGTTTCCGCAGTAGTATTGATCCTGATCGTATGGGCATTGATTTTGCTGACGGGTCTTGCCCTCACTTACTGGAAACGGAAGCGGCAGATGAAAAAACTTCTGGATATGGCGGAGCAGCTCTCCGAGAGATACCTTATTTCTGAAGTGATGGAGCTGCCGGAACAGGCTGAGGATCAGGTTTACTATCAGCTTTTGAAGATGGCTGGAAAATCTATGTTGGAGCAGGTTGGAGAGGTCGAGCGGGAACGCCTGGAGTACAAAGAATACATTGAGCAATGGATTCACGAAATCAAAACGCCCATTACTGCGATGAAACTCCTATGTGAAAACCATCGGACGGACTGGACAAAAGAACTTCTGTTGGAACTGGAAAAGACCAACCGCTTTACCGAACAGGCGCTTTATTACGCCCGCAGTGAGCATACAGAGAAAGATTATTCTGTCCGGGAAATGGCACTGTCCCAAGTGGTGCATCAGGCGATTGCAGATAATAAATATCTGCTGCTCCAAAGTGGTATGCGCCTGGAAGTGGAGGAAATGCAGGACACGGTTTATTCAGATGAAAAGTGGGTGCGTTTTATCCTAAATCAACTGATTGCCAATGCGGTCAAGTATCGTACTGAACAGCCGGTTCTTCGCATTTCTACTCATAAACGGCAGGATCAGGTTGTCCTCGTGGTGGAGGACAATGGAATCGGAATTGCTGCGTCCGATCTGCCCCGTATTTTTGAAAAGGGATTTACCGGTCAGAATGGTCGTATGGTCCAGCAGTCCACGGGTATTGGCCTGTACCTATGCAAACGGCTTTGTGAAAAGCTGGGCATTGGTATTACGGCAGAGTCGTCGGAACATGGCACAGCCGTTTCCCTTTCTTTTCACATCAACTGTCTGATTCATGAAGTGCAGAGCTGAGAACCGTTCTGCACTTCTTACATTTTTGTTAGAACTTTGTAAGAAAACTTGATACAAACGAAGCCGTTCATATTCTACAATAGAGATCAGAGGTGATAACAATGAAAGAAATTTTGAAACTGGATCATATCCAAAAATATTACGGAAATGGCGGGAATGTTACAAAAGCAATTCAGGACATCAGCTTTTCCGTTCAAGAGGGAGAATTTGTAGGAATCATGGGAGCATCCGGTTCCGGCAAGACCACCCTGCTCAACTGTATTTCCACCATTGATACCGTCAGTGCGGGACATATCTATCTGGATGGAACCGATGTGACGGAAATCAACGAAAAACAGATTGCCCGGTTTCGCCGGGAAAATCTTGGATTTGTGTTCCAGGATTTTAACCTGCTGGACACGCTGACCATTTCGGAAAACATAGCCCTGGCGCTGACCATCAACAAGGTTCCCGCAGGCGAGATTGATGGGCGGGTGCGGGAAATGGCCGGAAAGCTGAATATCACGGATATTCTGGATAAGTACCCCTATCAGGTGTCCGGTGGCCAGAAGCAGCGGTGCGCCTGTGCCAGAGCCATTATCAACCAGCCTAAGCTGATTTTGGCAGATGAACCCACCGGCGCGTTAGATAGTCATTCGTCCCAGATGCTGCTCTCTACGATTCAGAGTATCAACGAAGATCTTGGAGCTACGATCCTGATGGTGACACACGATGCTTTCTCGGCAAGCTATGCCAATCGTATTCTCTTTATGAGGGACGGGGCGATCTTTACGGAAATCCGTAAGGGTGGTGATTCCCGCAGGACTTTCTTTGAAAAAATCCTGGATGTCCTCACCATGATGGGAGGGGGCATGAGCGATGTACGCTAAACTCATTTTCAAAAATGCAAAGCGGTCTGTGAAGGACTATTTGATTTATATTGTGACCATGACACTCTGTGTCACCCTGTTCTATGCGTTTTTGTCTATCAGCAGCACCCATTATCATCCGACCATTGGTGCGGAATATAATATTTCCCTGCTGGCTGGAGGTATGAAACTGGCAATTTGCGGGATTAGTCTGCTTTTGTTGTTCCTGATCCACTATGTCAATCGTTTCATGCTGAGAAAAAAACAATCGGAGTTTGCAGTTGAGGCAACCCTGGGAATGGAGCAAAAAACCATAGGACTGCTCTTTTTTGGAGAGACTTTTTTCCTGCTCATATTCTCTGTGTCGGTGGGAATCCTTCTGGGGATGATCGTTTCTCAGGTCATTACGGCTATGCTGCTTGCTTCTTTTGGGGAACCCTACGCTTTTTCTTGGTCTTTTTTTCCAGATACCGTGCTGCTGACCGTGGGCTTCTTTGTTGTTTGCCAGATTCTGGTTGGAGTCGGGAATGTCAGAATTCTCAACAAAAGCAGGATTATTGAGCTTATGACGGCAAACCGTCAGAATGAAAAACCGCTTCATAAAAGCAGATGGATGCCGATGATCTGTATTTTCTATGGCATTATGCTGCTGTGGATGCTGGAGGTAGGTGCTGTAAAATATCATTTTTACTTCGATCCCAGACATCCGCTTCCTGTAAAGCTCATGTATTGGGGGAATGTCCTTTTCCCTGCACTGACGCTGCTTTGGGCAATCGCAGGTGCTGTTTTACACAGAAAAATAGGATTTTCCCGATATCTTTGCGGGCTTCTGGCTGGTGCTGTATTGACCGCTATCCCGATTTTTTCCATCGCAGAACTGGAAAAAGCCTACTTCCTTGGATTTGACGCCCCAACTCTGAATCAATATTTGCTGTTTGGGGTTGCGGATATTTTGTTTATCATTTCCGCAGTCATGTATTTATCAAATGCGGCGCTCCTATACTGGAAGGAATCTAAAGTGTCCCGCAAATATCACAATACGAGTTTATTTCTGTTTGGACAGCTTTCCTCTAAGCTGGCTACCAATACGAAAACGATGACGATAATTTGTGTGACCCTGACTTTTTCTATCTGCTTGTTTGTCATTGCGCCAGTTTTGACAGGATGGAGTCTGGGCTATTTGGATAGTCGGGCAGTCTATGATATTCAAATTTCAAGCCGCTACAACGATGTTTATGAAGTGGAAAATCTTCCGGATACAGACTATGGGGAAATTACTGCGTTCATAGAACAAAACAACATAGCGATAAAGGACGATTTGACTTTTTCGGAATATCTTCCCCAAAAAAGCGACTTTTACCAGCGGGTAAAGTACGATTTTCCTCCCTTGGCAATTGCACTGAAGGATTATAACGCTGTTCGGAAAATGTTGGGATATGAACCTATTATCTTACAAACGGATGAATTTGCTACCCACTGGCATCGTGCGGCAGAGGACAAGGATATTGAAAACTACATCGCTGAGCATACCTTACTGGAAACTGACGCAGGCACCCTGAAACTCAGTGAGAACGCCGTGTTTCAGGAGCCTGTGGGGGAATCCATCTATAATCTTTATACAGATGTGGTGTATATCATACCTGACGAGATAGCGCAAGTCTTGCTTCCGGTACAGAGCAACCGATTTGTGATGACCCAATATCCGCTTCCCTTCAAAACGGCAGAAATGCTGGAACAGCTTCTTGGGCGTTCTTATCCAGAAGATCCTGATAAAGACAATCTGGCAGGATACAGTACAACTGTCCATACTACGGAAGTGAACCGTATAATCGCCCTTAACTTTATCCTAAAAGCGTCCTTGATCTATGGTGCAATTGTGCTGATGGTGATGTGTCTTACCGTGCTGGCTCTTCAGCAGCTCCTAGATGCAGAAAAAAACAACTACAGATTTTCGGTTCTGCGAAAAATGGGAGTGGAAGAGAAGGACCTGCATACTTTGGTTCTAAAACAGCTTGGTGTTTGGTTTGGGATGCCGATCACAGCGGCAATCGTTGTAGCAATGATTGTGATTGGCTATTTTCTTCAAAGTGTTTCTGCTGAAATCTCAGCTTATATTGGCTGCGGAGCCTTGATGCGGCAAATAGGTATCATTGTCGGGATTTTCGCTTTGCTGCTGAGCTGCTACTTTCTCAGTACATGGCTGCTGTTCCAGCGTTCGATTCGCAGCAACTCCGATAGCGTAAGGTGATGGGAGGAAGATATGTACTGGAAGTTAGCAATTCAAAATATCCGCAGAAGCCTGCGGGATTATATCATTTACTTTGTGACGCTTACCTTGACTGCGGCATTGATGTACTCATTTTTGGCATTGGGCTTTTCATCAGATGTTCTTGCTATGGCAGAAAATATGTCGATGCTGACTACTGGAATTTTGCTTATGTCAGCTCTGGTTGCTTTTATGTCCTCGTTTGTAATCGGTTATGCGATCCGCTTTATGCTGGGACGACGGAAAAAGGAGTTTGCAACCTACGAACTGATTGGCATGGAAGCAAAGACCGTACGGAATTTGTTCCTTGCTGAAAACAGTATCATCGGTACAGGGGCCTTTCTGCTTGGTTCTTTGGTTGGCACAGGGCTTTCCGGATTGCTGAATCAGGTGGTAAAAAATATCTTTGAGGTGCCGCATACCTATCAGGTTTCCTTTTCTCTCCAGGCATGGGCAGTAACATTTTTGTTTTTTGCCTTGATGTATGGTTTTGGGATGCTCCGAGCAGCAAAGATTATCCGGCATCAGAAAGTAATCGATTTGCTGTATGATAACCGCAAGAATGAAGAATACCGTTTCAAATCATTCCGCCATAGTCTTTTGGTAGTATTGCTTTCAATAGCCGCAATGGTTGCAGGCGTGATTTTGCTTGGGCGGATGCTTCAGACACAAACCAATGAAGCATTTTTGTACCTTGGCGGAGCCTGCCTGCTCATTCTGGTGGGTGTTTACGAGCTGCATCGCCAGATTCCGCTTTTGCTGCACCGATTTGCAAAACAAAATCTGCGCCATAAGTACAAAGAAGAAAATCTGTTCTTCCTGGGGCAGATTGGGCGGCGCATCCATTCTGCTGGCCGGACAATGGCTGTGGTGGCGATTCTTTTAACCATATCCCTGGCAACCATGTTTGTGGGGCTTACAATGGGAGCAGGCTACAAAGCCAACATGAAAGCCTATTATCCCTATGATGCAGGTGTGGCGATTGATGCACCTTTGGAAAAATCCAGCATGGATTCCATCGTTTCCTTTACAGAGGAGCATTGTGGAGTCGAGGATTCTGTGAGCTATTATCTGTATGCGGTTCCTGAAAAACCGATTGAAGCCTTGTCCTTGTCCGACTATAACCATCTGCGTGAGATTTTGGGGCTTTCTCCTGTTTCCATGAGCGACAACGAGTTTTTGGTTCATTGTGATACATGGAACTATATGGACGGAATCCGGCAGGGCTTGAAGCAGCAGCCGGAGATCACATTAAATGGTCGAACCTTGACTATTGCAGAGACACCAATCCTGACGGAGCCGATGGAGCAGTATCAAATGGCCGGAACGAAGGGATATGTACTTGTTCTGCCGGATGAAGCAGCTTCACAATTAGTCGGAGAAAAAATCCGTCTGGCAATGAAACTGGAAGATGGCGGATACCCGGAATTGAAAAGCGACTTGAAGCAATTCCTGAACAGTGGGAAATGGCAGCCGGAATTGCAGTCTGGTCAACAGCTCCCGGAAAAAGTAACGATGGGTGTTACAGTAAAGGCGTGGGGCGTTGCCAATTCGCTGACTGGATTTACAGCCATTTCGTTCTGCGGATTGTATTTAAGCATTATTTTTATCATCCTATCCTGCTCGGTTCTTGCATTTGAGCAGCTTTCTGCCATAGACAAAAACCAGAAGAATTATGCAGTCATTGACCGTTTGGGTGTACCGGGGCACAGGCAAGCCTCCCTGATACGCAGGGAACTGTCCACAGTCTTTTTGATCCCACTGCTATTCCCTCTTTTGCTGACGGTTTTGCTGATAGTAGGGGCACAGTTCTTTTTCGGAGAGGCAATCTTGCAGCAGGGACTTGTGCCTCTTTATGGTTTGGTGACGATCCTGCTATTCTGTGCAATCTACCTGACCTATTTTGGTGCAACAATGTTCTTATTCAAACGGGTTATTCTTCGACCGGAAATGAGATAAAAATTGAATTGCTACAAAAATGAAGCAATTCCGCCTGTTTTCTTGCCGAAAAAGAAAGCGGTTAGGAGATTTCTGCAACATTTGGCCTTTATCATAGAGTAATAAATTAGAAATGCTGATACCTTGCACTATGCAAAGGAGTGGATTACTATGGCAAACAAAGAAAAGCGCTTTGAAACAATCTATACACAGGGAACTTCCTTGAGTATTGTTGTAGATACCGAAACAGGTGTAAACTACCTTGTCCATGATACGGGGATTACCCCTTTGCTGGATAAAAACGGAACAGTCGTTATTACTGAAATAAACAAGTAAACTTTATATTGGCTGCAGGGTATCAGCATTCTAATTATGAATAAGGGAGGGACATATGGGAAAAATCTTTGTATTGTCGGTAACAGACCATGAAGAATACATACTTAGCAGAATTATGGAGATTATTGCAGCCGAGCCAGGATTTGACCATATTGTGTCATCTCACCCTTGTAATACTCTTGTTTTTCCGGGATTGGAGCTTCGCCTGAAGGAGAGAACGGTACACCGAAACGGCGAGTTAATTTCTATGACCCATCGGGAATTTGCGACATTGGTATACTTGGCAAACCACCCGTCCTGGGTATTTTCTGCCGGGCAGATTTATGAAGAAGTGTGGGGTGAGGATGGTGAAAACTGCGGAACAGCCGTTGCCAGCGTCATTGGTCAGATCCGCAGAAAACTGACACCGGATATGCCGAAAGCGGGTTATATCCGTACTGTTTTGGGGAGCGGATACAAATTTGAAGTTCCGCAAGGTATGGCAGAATAGAACAATCAAATATATATTAGCTGCGCACATTATGAAGCAGCCAAAAGCGGGAAACCTTTATGATGGGTCTCCTGCTTTTTGTTTTCATAAAAATAGTGTGTGATTGTTGAGAATAGGCGTCATATAGGCGTAAAGGATATGTATAAAGCAAAAAGGAGGCATTACATATGCTTATTGGCGTTGATCATGGCAACAAACAAATTAAAACGGTTCATTGCAATCCCTTTGTGTCCGGTCTGAAGCAGAGTGTCACCCGTCCCTTTGGACAGAATGTGCTGAGGTATCAGAATACCTACTATACGCTGTCTACTGAGCGGATTCCTTATCGGAAAGATAAAACGGAGGATGATCGCTTCTTTATCCTGACCCTATTTGCTCTGGCTGGTGAGATTGAAGCGAGGGGAGCATATTCCTCAGAGGTTCAGCGTATCCAACTGGCAGTAGGGTTGCCGCCGGCACACTTTGGCGCCCAGGTGGAGCGGTTTACACAATACTTTGGGCAGCGGGGAATGGTAGAATTTGAGGTGCAGGGCAAGCCGTATTCCATCTATATTGAAGATGTGGCCTGCTTTCCACAGGCATATGCAGCGGCGGCCACCATGCTTCACACGCTTGTTGAAGAGCCAAAGGCGGTAATTTTGGATATTGGTGGGTTTACTGCTGACTATCTGCTGATGAAAAACGGAGAGATTGACCTTACCTCCTGTGATTCGTTAGAAAATGGCGTGATCCTGTTGTACAATAAGGTGCGTTCAAAGGTGAATTCGGAGCTGGATCTGTTGTTGGATGAAGGAGATGTGGATGCCATACTGATGGGAAAAAAGACTCAATATCCGGATGCAGCCATACGGCTGACAGAACAGATGGCGCAGGAATTTATCAATGACCTGTTCAGCACGTTGCGGGAGCGAATGTTGGACTTGCAATATTGCAAGGTAGTATTTGTAGGCGGCGGTGCCATTCTTTTGAAGCGGCAGATCGAAACTTCGGGCAAGGTGGGAGCACCATTCTTCGTACCGAAAATCAATGCAAATGCGGATGGCTATGAGTATCTGTACCGGATTGAAACAGCAGGCAGGTGATGGTATGGGCGAGAAAAAAGAACGAGGACGGTTTACGCTGCGCTTTAATGAGGGCGATCCAATACACGAGACGGCCATTGGATTACTGGAATTGCAGAGTCCCCGCACAAAAGCGCAATATGTGGCAAATGCAGTGGTCTACTATAATGAGCACTTTGGGCAAGAGCCACAGCCGCTAAATGCTTCAATCATCAGCAAAGAAGCGGTGGTGGCTATTGTCAAAGAGATTTTGCGGCAGGAAGGTATGGGACAGGAAAAAGCAAAAGAGCAGATTCCCACAGCCAGATTGGTGGAGAAGCCTGCAGCGCCTGTGATGCTTTCGACTGCACAGGAGGTGGACGATGATCCGGAAATGGACGATAGGACACGCAGCCTGATTGCCAGTACTTTATCTGCGTTCCGCAGCAGGGGATAATCAAAAGAGGCATGGGAGCCAGTGATGCTCATATGCCTCTTCCTGTATGGCCGCGATAAAACTGTCTAAAATATCTTCAAAATGCCTGTATTGTTTGGGCGTCAGTGTGGAAATCTTCTTCATAAGAAGAGAAGAATCTGCTTCTGTGATGACGCCTCGCAACAAATACTCGGTGCTGATGTGAAGTGCATCACAGACTTTGAGGATTGTCTCAGGCCGCATAGCCTTTTGCCCCAGTTCTGCGGTGGAGATGGTCTGTGGTGTGACATGAGCCAGCTCTGCCAGAGTTTCTTGGGTCATATTCAGTTGTTTTCTCCGGTCGAAGATCCGTTTACCCATATCTTTTAGTAGATTATCCATGCGTCACCTCCATGCTATAGTTACATTTTATCCGCTATGACATGGATTATTAAGCGGTCATGGTTGATTTATCTCGTCTATGGCAAGTATAATATGCAGAGGAGTATGACGGGAAAGGAGAACCATATGAACAGTTTTTCGTGTGTGATTACAGGCCACAGGCCGACCAGATTTAAGTTCAAATATAATGAAAAGGATAAACGCTGCCAACGGATTAAAAAGTGTCTGCAGGAGCAACTCATACGACTTTATAACCAGGGAGTACGATGCTTTTGGGTTGGAGGAGCAATGGGCGCTGATATGTGGGCAGCGGAGATACTGCTGCGCATGAAAGAACAGCAAACATATCAAGATGTGGAATTGTGCTTGGCGCTCCCTTTTGAGGGTTACGATTCAGACTGGGATGACTGGCACCGAAAGAGGATGGATTTTATTCGCAGATATGCTGAAAAGGTCTTAATACTGTGTGAAACGCCATCAAGTGAAAGCTATAAGAAACGCAATTACTATATGGTGGAGCAGGCCGGATATATGATAGCTGTCTATGATAATGCACACAATATGCGGTCTGGAACCCAGCAGGCGGTCAACTACGCCAAGAAGAAAGGACTCCAAATCATTTATATCCATCCAGATACAGCACAGGTAGCGATGGAAGATACAACTTTATGGAAAAAATAAAGGAAGAGCTCTAAAGCGGAACACTGAGAAAGGTTGCAAAGTAGTGTGTCCGTTTTAGAGCTTGTTTTGTCATATAATGTCGAATGATTTTCTTTTTGCTCGAAAGCGATTCCAATGCTACTCCAAGAGTTTCCGAAAACTGTCAGTTACACTATGATTATGGCAGTGATCCCAAAACCAATGAAAACTCGATAAGTGGAGGTGGGGGGTATGAGATCAGTACAGTACCCAATGAAAATCGGAAGAAGAGGGCGGTCTTTATCCTGGCAATAAGGATGGAGGCCGCCTTTTGTTTTAATTTAATAGAATAGCTGGAATAGCATTTGAAAAAAGTATTATTTCACAATTTAATAATTATTAGCAGGGCGGCAGCGTTGCGCTGCCATATCGCGAAAGAAAGGGGATGATGCAGGCCGCCTGTGTGCCGTCCGCATAACTGCGGACAGGGAGTAACGATGTTATGGAGAAAGGATTCCACAACATCGAGCAGTTCATTGCTTTCATAACTCCAGGACACACGGCTTTTCATGAACGGCTCTCAATAGGGGTATATCGTCGCGGCAGGACAAGAGAGTTTTCTCCACATAAGGAAAAACCTCCACCTGCTCGGGCGGAATCTATTGAACTGCTCGATGCAGCAATTCAAGGAACAGCTGTTTTTGTCCATTGGTACAAAGCTGGCTGTTTTTCTCTATCACAGCCAAGTTTTGTCCGGTGCAGGTCACCGCCAGAAGCTCAGGAAATCCATCGGAATTCTTGAGACTTTTGGAGGTAAAGCCATGTGGCAACGGAACAATGGGCAGGCAGAAGATGACCTGCAATTCAGGTTTACAGCATATTTAGTTTCGGCGGTCAAGCGCCGCAGAAAAGATTATTTGATCCAGCTTTATAAGCGCAGCAGTATAGAGAGTACTGTGGAAGTGGTCTATGAGTCTGAACCCAGCTCAGAGGAAGTGGTCTTGGACAGATTACCGCTTATGGATGTCATTGAGAATGGAGCGCTTCTGGAGGCGTTGCAGAAACTCAATGAACGGGAACGCCAGATATTTCTGGCTCGAACGCTGGAGGAAGAAGATTTCGAGACTCTGGGAGTAAGGTTTGGGCTGTCCTACAAAGGGGTGGCTGCACTTTATTACAGGACGATTCAGAAAATCAGAAAGAGCATTGAAGGAGGTGACAAGAAATGAATTTTGAATGTCTGCTTCTCAATGCCAAAGCCGGAAACGAGGATGCCATTACGGCGATTTTACAGATGTATCGACCATTGCTGCTCAAGTATGCCATTATTGATGGTGTACTGGATGAGGATCTGTACCAGGAATTGAGCATTATTTTGTTGAAGGCGATTAAATTATTTAAGATTTAAGTCAATGAGAAAGGCTCCGAGATCATTACGGCCTCGGAGCCTTTCTTACTGACTTAAAAGGGAGAACTGTTAAATTTATATCCGTTGCCCAGTACAGTCCGGATATAGACACCCTTTGGTGTACAGGTTGTTTCCCCGCAATTATAACATCAACCACTTTTGGAAGCAATGAGTTGAAGAAAGTTCGGAAGCATTTCGGAAAATATCTCATACTCAGTTACAGTTTTTCATACGAAACTAAGTCAGTGAGTGGAATCCTCAGATGGTCATGTCTTTCAGTATCTGCAGCTTCTTCATTTCCATAACCAATTACTAAAATATTGATTGGCTCTAAATTATCGGGCAAATCAAATTCTTTCCGGATAACATCAGGCTGAAAGTAACATACCCATACGGTACCTAAACCTAATTCTGTTGCCTCCAACATCATATGGTCTGTTAGGATAGCTGCGTCAATGTCTCCGGTTTGTTTTTGGTCAAATGGGCGAACCCATGCTTTGTTATGATCTGCACATACAATAATTGCAAGAGGAGCATTATAAATATTTGCCCCTTTGCTGATTTTTTCCAGTCCCTCTTTGCTTTCTACTGCAATTAAGTGAACCGGCTGTAAGTTTGCTGCTGTTGGTGCAACATGAGCAGCCTGCAGAATTTTATCAAGCTTCTCTTTTTCTACCTTTTTGCTGCTGTAATTGCGTACAGAATACCGTTTTTTTGCAATCTCAATAAAATTCATCATAGTCAATCCTTTCTTGGTGTTGTATAATTTAATTGACATATTCAATCGTCGTACTAATTTTAACATGGTGCAGTAGAATAACAAGATTGCACTTTTCAGGTAGATACTTTCCTCAAAGAAAGTACCCCAAAAGGAGTGAATTCATAAAAATGAATTATCAAAAAGATCAATTTAGTTGCCCAGTGGAAGCCACACTTTTTCTAATCGGAGGAAAATATAAACCTCTCATTCTTTGGCATTTGATAGAAAAACCTTTGCACTACATGGAATTACAACGCTTAATTCCAAAAGCCACACCTAAAATGCTTTCACAACAACTTCGCGATTTGGAAGAATGCGGCATGATTCATAGAGAAGTAATTCCAGAAAAACCACCTAAAACTTTGTATTCTCTTACCGCTTTTGGAAAAAGTATCATTCCGGTATTAGATTCTATGTGTAACTGGGGAATACACTTTCTTGAAGGATTGGATATTACGCCGCCTTGTGGTTCAAAACTGTAAATAGTCTATTTGGGGAAGAGTAGACTGCCGTTTGTCGAATTTATATATGTTTTTTCAAGTAACACAGGAAGCAATACTTGCAGCCTTGTTTCAAAAAAACGAAGCGCCGGACAGAGCCAATCGGCATATGTCCGGCGTTTCCTATATCACGGATTCAAATTTATATCCACTGCCCAGTACAGTCCGGATATAGCCACCCTTTGGTGTATCTGGCGTCAACTTGCGCCGGATCTGACCGATGACACTGGCAACGGCGGTGCCGCAGCGTTCACCGTCTCTATCCCATACGGCCTCATAAATCTGGCTGGCTGAGAATACCCAGCCAGGATGACGAGCCAGATATGTAAGGACAGCAAACTCATGGTGAGTCAGAGTAACAAGTTGACCGCTGCAGGACACTGTCTGCTCCTTCAGCCGGATTTCCAGATTTGTAAAAGAAAGAATGTTGCAAGGGAGAGGAGGTGCAATATGGTTAAGCTCCGGCTCGTTTGCGATAGTTTCCATAATTTTATTGAGTATATGTTCTTCGTGGTCTGTAACAGATAATATCAAAAGTTTCCCCATATTGCTCACATCCTTTCTTCTCCTTATGTGCATAAGCAGTAGTTCTGTTTTTTGTTTGATCCCATATGGAACTAAGATATCACTGGTTTTATTTGATTTTTTCCCCATAAAAGTGTGTTAGACAACAGAGGCTTTGATACCTCCGCGCCCGGCGTTTTTTCAGCCTATTAACTGATCTACATAGGTAATCAGGGGATGCAGTTGTTTCAGGCGAAACATCTCAAATAACTTATCTGAACTTACCCATTGAACATCTACAACTTCTGTTTCCTGTAAACGCATTTCTTCAATCTTTATATCCCTATGAAACAGCCAAACATCGTAAAAATCCTGCACATTTTCCCGTCTGGTCTGATAAATCAATTTTTCACTTCCGGGAGTAAGCAGTATTCCTAATTCTTCTTTTACCTCTCGGATTGCTCCTTGTAAACTGGTTTCCCCGGAAAGTACAGAACCACCCGTACATTCCCAATAAAGAGGGTATTGCTTTTTCGGATGCCGCTGTGATAAAAGATACTGCCCCTGCTGGTTGACGATCCATACACTCACAGATAAATGATACAGCCCTTTGGGTATGATTTCTCCACGGCACACTGTTATTCCAGACTTTTCCCGTTTTGCATTATATAAATCCCATTTTTCCATTTTCATACCTCTTTGTGTGGGATCGGTGCTTGCCGAAAATCAAGTAAGTAAATATCCGCAATCCTTTCTATTTCTGTACGCTGATCTGCGGAATACTTATCATAAATCCCGCCTGCTAACATACGGGCTGCCTTTGCGCTTTTAATTGCTGGAAGCACATCATCAAACACAATACAGTGTTCAGGTGCAACCCCTAATTTTCTTGCGGCCAATTCAAAGACATCCGAATATTCTTTTCCCCGCTGAACCTCATCTGTTGAACATAGAGCGTCAAATAATTCTAAAATAGAATTGTTCTTTAAGCATGGAATATAGAGCTTTTCCGGCAACCCCGTAGCAACTGCAAGTTTTATTCCATGTTCTTTTAAGCGCAGAAGATAATCAAGGGCATGGGGCAGCAGACCGACATGGTTACTGTATTCCTCGACCGCCATATTATTCCATTCCTCAATAATTCCCTCTACCGTTTCCTGCAATCCAAAAAGATCAATGGTATATTGTGCGGCTTCCTCAAAACTCCTTGCACATATTTCAGTTACATAATTTTCCGGGACGGGAAGATTTCTCTTTTTCAAAAACTGAATATCTATATGCTCCCATACATCCATTGAATCCAGAATTGTTCCATCTAAATCAAAGATTGCCGCATTAAAATCCATTTTTCTTTTCCTTTCCGCAAAATAAATCTTTCAGTTCCGCAGCAGCAGCTTTTATATCAGACTGCGCTATGATGGCAGATACAACAGCCAGCCCGTCAATTCCCATGGGCTTGAAACGCCCTGCATTTCCCTTATTGATACCGCCAATAACAACTATCGGCAAAGAAACGGCTGCGCGGATTTTCTGTAATTCTTCCATTGATACAGAATCAGCGTCGGTTTTAGTTCCAGTAGGGAACATTGCGCCAACTCCCAAATAATCCGCACCATCCTGTTGTGCCTGTATTGCTTCTACAATGGAAGAAGCAGATACCCCCAACAGCATATTTTCTCCTATTACTTTGCGGACGGCAGCCGCAGGTAAATCATGCTGTCCAATATGTACCCCCGTAGCCTGCACAGCCATTGCAATATCTATCCGGTCGTTTATGATAAGGGGAATATGGTATTTATCCGTAACCTGTTTCACGGCAACAGCCTGATTGTAAAATTCTAATGAGGACAATTCTTTTTCTCGGAGTTGTATCATTGTGCAGCCTCCTAAAATTGCCTGTTCTACCGCTTCTGTCAGGCTATCGCAGCTCATTAGTTGACGATCAGTAACAAGATAAAGTGTATAATCAAAGTTCATTTTGCACCTGCCTATTCTTTAGATAAACCATGCTGATACAATTCGTAGAAATGGTGCGTCGGGCCACAGCCTTTTCCAATCGCAAGAGAGTGTTCGATTGCCATTGTGACATAAGCCTTTGCAGATTCGACTGCAAGCGGAACACTTTTTCCCTTTGCAAGCTGGGAAGCGATTGCAGAAGAAAAGGTACAGCCTGTCCCATGAGTATTTTTCGTATCAATGCGGGATGTTTCAAAATGGTAGAAATTTTCTCCATCAAATAGGACATCAACAGCATTTCCTATATGATGTCCACCCTTGACAACAATCGCCTTACAACCCATGGCATATATTTTTCTTGCGGCAGCCTCCATATCTGAAACTGTGGAAATCTGCATATCCGCTATTTTCTCTGCCTCTGGAATATTTGGAGTAAGTACATCGGCAAGTGGAATTACTGTGTCTATCAAGGTGGAAACCGCCGTAGGATTCATCAATGGGCAGCCATTTTTGGCATACATAACCGGGTCGATTACAACATTTTGGGGCTTATATTGTAATAGTTTCTTTGCCACCGCTTTCATACATTCTGGTGTAGAAAGCATACCGATTTTTACTGCGTCCACTTCAATATCTTCAAATACGGCGTCAATCTGTTTTTCAATCATATCCGGGGTAATATCTTGGATGTCGATAACACGGCTGGTGTTCTCTGCAACAACAGAAACAATAACACTCATTCCAAATACACCGTGAGCAGAAAAAGTTTTCAAATCAGCCTGAATACCTGCACCTCCGCTGCAATCTGATCCGGCAATGGACAATACTTTTTTCATTTTGCATTTTCCTCCATTCTCTCGTTCCGATAGGCCATCTTCCAAAAAGCAAGCTCTAACAAACTTGCTTTTTCAAAAATATCAGCCAGATACTTTTTATTTGCTTCTGATAACCCAGCACATTTATACTCTGCAAAAGCAGACCATTCTTTGCAGCTTTCTGCATATTGTTCATCCGCATGATCTTTGATAAAGTCCCAATATCTTGACTGTCTGCTTGTAGGAACAGCCGCCAATTTGCGGAATATATAGCTGTAACTTAGCATACAGGGAAGAACCGCCATTAAAATTTCTTCATTCTTTCCATGTGACGCAATCTCAAACATGAAATCAATGTAATTTTGATTTTCAGGCAGAGGAGCGATCAGTTCAATATCATTATCCGTCATGCAAAATTGCTTTAGATAATCCAGACGCACTTCTGATTCCGTATCATTTACAAAATTCAGCATGGAATAGTAAAGCTGAATTTCTCTTAATGTATCAGCATGAAAAATTGCCTTGCCGTATATACGGGCATAGTTTTTCAGATAGATACTATCCTGAATCATATATCTCTTGAACTTTTCAAGAGGTAGCTTTCCAGTTTGCACTTCCTGCACAAATGGGGTAGCTGCACATTCTTCCCAAATGGGAATGTTGTGGGTTAAGATGTCTTTCATAAATGCCATGTTTGATCCTCCTAAGATAAAAAAATAGAGCCTCTAAAACAATTAGAAGCTCTTTCAGACGCAATACGAGCGTAAGAAATTGCTTCCCTACGCCGGTATTAGCCGACAGGTCCAGAGGTCAGGTCTTACCTTTTTCAACTTGTTCAGTTCCCTCGCAAACACATATCATATCTTATTCAATTAAAAAGGACATTCCCAAAACAGAGAATGTCCAAAAAATACGAATCTGTATTCTTTAGCTCCCTGCGTTGGTATTAGCCAACAGGTTCAAACGGTCAGGTTTTAACCTTCTCAACTACAAGGTAGTCCCCCTGCTTGAGTATTATTATAGTTAGAAAGTCCCCAAAAGTCAAGTCTACGCATTTAGGGCGGTAAAAGTCCACAGAAATCAAGGGGTTTTCCGCATGGTCGGCAGGCAGGCGGATAAAGTTATCCTGTTCCCCGCAAAACGGGGTTCTAAATGCGGGAAAAATGACAAAAAAGAAGCGCCAGATGCAGAGGCTTTGATACCTCTGCGCCCGGCGCTTTTTCAGCCTATTAGCTGATCTACATAGGTAATTAGAGGGTGCAGATGTTTCAGGCGAAACATCTCAAATAACTTATCTGGATTTACCCATTGAACATCCACAACTTCTGTTTCCTGTAAACGCATTTCTTCAATCTTTATATCCCTATGAAACA
>OGCP01000364.1_pt1 | contig 23402 bp, 19 predicted proteins | sample 1570191 | NCBI WGS metagenome assembly OGCP01 (sample SAMEA2582180, study PRJEB24529) | metagenome | biome: Human gut stool | place: China | collected 2011
GTTGCCCACACCATGGGCATAGAGTGCCCAACGTTTGGGACTGTTTTTGGGCACTATCGCGGGAAAACGACAAGGGTCTATATGCCACGATGAACAGGTGGCGTATAGACCCTTGATTATATGGTGATATTCGTAATCTACATCTCCGCTTTCTGTTTTTTATGAATTGCTCAGATTCTTAATGATTTCCAAAGACAGCTGGGTAGCTTTGGCAACCTGTTCGGCAGAAAGTCCCATTGCCAGCAATCGTTGTGCTGTTTCTGTGTTGGCCTCATGTTTGCCTTCTGCTCTACCTTTCTCCATACCTTCAGCAATTCCTTTTTCCTTACCTTTCTGGTAGCTGTCATCTATGAGGGTTCTTTCAACGCTTACGGAATCCCAAAACTTGTCGTAGGCTCTGAGTTCGGCATCCGAGAAACCGGAAATCTCCAGCTCCTCTACGGCTTTTCCTATCTCCGGATCATTAAGCAAATCGGCAGGAATATCCTTCGTATTGGAATTAATTTCCGTGAGGAAACGGAGCCACAATACCATCATGCGCTTGTCGGCAATGGAATGAGGAGTGAACTTAGGGAGTTCTATGAAGGTGAAATGCAAGCCTTCGATGACCTTATTGCTGTCCTTATCGTGCACGATGCGGTAGTTGTGGATGAAATCGGGAGTATCATGCGCAAAGATATCATTTATCAGGTTGAGAGAATACACTGGTTGCAGTTCGCTGTATTTTCCGCCCTTTTTAGCCTGACTCACATAGAGCTTGGATGCATTGAACAGTACTCGCTGCTGGAATGCATCAGACCATTCCATCTGCATTTCCACGCAGAACTTCCTGCCTCTGACGTCGGTGCAGAGTACATCCACAATGGTGTTTTTGCCCCCTTCGAGCTGGGGCACTAGTTCTGTAGGCAGATACTTTATCTCGTGTATCTGCTCTTCTTCGCTGAGTGGCAGGAGTGCGTTCAGAAGGCTGATCAGTCTTTTAGGGTGATTGCCGAATATCTTCTTGAACGTGAGGTCTGCCTTAGGATCTAAGTACTTCATAACCATCTGTTTTAAAATTCTCTAGCGCAAAGTTACGACTTTATTTTCAAACCTGCAAGAGATTTCTGTGAAAAGTTTCAGAAAAAGTTAGAGATTGCGTTTTTTTATCCTATTGTTTTAAAATATCTTAATATCCCACTTTATGCTCAATGTTTATTTGGTCGTATGTGTCGAAAAGTGTAACTTTGCATTGATATTATGTGTCAGAAAGTGTAAGCTTTCGATATTATCATGTGTCGAAAAGTGTAATGATCTGATGGTTTTATGTGTCTAAAAGTGTAAAGATATGAAGAGAAAAATATATGATAAGCTTCTGGAATGGAAATATCAAGAGTGTCATAAGCCGTTGATATTAAACGGGGTAAGACAATGTGGCAAGACTTATATTCTTAAAGAATTCGGTCGGGAAGAGTTTGATAATCTTGCTTATGTAAGTTGTGATAGGAATGAAAACCTGCAAGCCATATATGAAGGCGACTTCGATACGGCGAGAATCATTCGAGGGTTAAGTGCTTTGACTGGTGTGGATATAATTCCTGGTAAAACCCTTATATTCTTGGATGAGGTGCAAGCATTCCCACAGGCGTTGGAAGCTTTGAAGTATTTCTGCGAAGATGCTCCAGAGTATCATATTGTGGTGGCTGGTTCGCTGTTGGGGGTTGCCCTGCATGCAGGTGTGTCATTCCCGGTAGGCAAGGTTCAGACAATGCGTCTGTTCCCTATGGATTTTGAAGAATTTCTTATGGCTATGGGAGAGGACCAGCTGCTCAAGCTGATGCACAGCAAGGATTATGCATTGATGAATGCGTTCCACGAAAAACTGAAAGACTATTTGCGCCAATACTATTACGTGGGCGGAATGCCTGAAGTTGTGAAGATGTATATGGAAAACAAATTGCTCGGGCAAGTGCGCACTATTCAGAATGAAATTCTCTCCAATTATGCAAGCGACTTCTCCAAGCATGCTCCTGCACAGGAGGTGCCTCGCATAGATATGGTATGGCAGTCCATACTCGGTCAGCTTTCGAAAGAGAATAAGAAGTTTGTCTATGGGGTATTGAAGAAGGGTGGCAGAGCCAAGGAATTTGAGTTAGCCATACAGTGGTTAGTAGATGCCGGTTTGGTTTATAAAATAACTAAGGTGACAAAGCCTGAGTTGCCGTTGAAGTTTTATGAAGACTTGTCGGCATTCAAGTTGTATCTGTGCGATTGTGGACTGATGGGGGCTATGGCTGATACCGCTGCAAAGGATGTGTTGCTTGGCGATAACGTATTCACGGAGTACAAAGGAGCGTTCACAGAACAGTATGTCCTTCAGCAGATGCTTGCATCGGGTATTACCCACATCTATTATTACAGTTCTGATACTTCTCGTATGGAAATGGATTTTCTCGTTCAGCGTGAAGGGGCATTATTGCCTATAGAAGTAAAAGGCGGTACAAGCATCAAAGCCACCTCATTGCATAACTATCTTAAGGAGCACCCTGACATATCTGCCATCCGTTATTCTATGTTGCCTTATCGTCAACAAGAGAATATCTCCAACATACCGCTTTATGGAGTCTTTCTGCGTACTTAATGTTGTGTGAAACTATTGCTGTTGCAAGAAACATATACCACAACCTTGCCGTCCCTGCCAATGTTGTATTGGGATAAACAAATTACAAGGGTCTATATGCCACGATGAAAAGGTGGCGTATAGACCCTTGATTATATGGTGATATTCGTAATCTACATCTCCGCTTTCTGTTTTTTATGAATTGCTCAGATTCTTAATGATTTCCAAAGACAGCTGGGTAGCTTTGGCAACCTGTTCGGCAGAAAGTCCCATTGCCAGCATATTCTTTGCTATATCCTGAGCTTTCTGATTCATACCGATTTCAATACCCTCCGCAAGACCTTCACGCTTGGCTGTGTCTACGGAATTCTTGATGTCGCGATATGCCATCTTGCTGGTCTCGTACTCCCTCATCTCCTGCGGAGTGAACTTGGCTATTTCGGCTTCCTCGAAGAGGCGGTCGAAGACCTTGTCGCACAGTTCTTTCGGGCGCTGGGTAAGCTTATAGAGGTTCTTCAGTGCATAGAGCCACTTCTCGTAGAGCGTATCCAGTTCTCCTAATGTCTTATTGAACTTGGCAATCTCTACATAAATATATTCGAGTTTGTCGTAAAATACTTTGTGGGTAGCTGTGTCGCACAACTGCATATGATGGCGGATTTTCTCCTTGTCGAAGGCGTCCTCGTTCATGCTGAAGTTGAGCAGGGCTACGGTATAGACATGATTGAGTTTGAAATCCCATTCACTTCCCTTAGGTGCCTGTTCGCGAATCGGGAAAGTGGAGTAGAAAAGGGCGCGATCCTTGAAATACGCCTGATAAGCATTCTGCATTTCAACGATGAACTTCTCACCGTTTTCGCCTTCGCAATATACATCAAAGATGGCTCTGCGGTCGGTATAGATATCTCCTACGTGCTCTGGGTTCAGATACGATACGTCCTTCACAACCTGTCTGCCATTAAACAAGCTGTTGAGGAAGCAAATGAGCAAATCCTTGTTCATTGCTGTTCCGAAAATTCGCTTGAAACCGAAGTCGGTCAGCAAGCTGATATATCTTTCTTCTACCTGCTTCATAATCATCTGTATTAAAAAAACATGCCGCAAAGTTACTCCTTTATTTTCAAACCCGCAAGAGATTTCTGTGAAAAGTTACAGAAAAAGTAAGAGATTGCGTTTTTTATGTGACAGGACAAGAGTCTATATGCCACGATGAACTGGTGGCGTATAGACCCTTGATTATATGGTGATAATCATAATCTACCTGGCATCAAACCAAAGTAGTCATTTTCAGAAAATCTCGAAGATGAATGTGCTTAATTCCATCAATATTGGTTTGACTGTAAAGCCTATCCATAGAAATCACGTATTTGGGATGACTGTCTTTTATCAATTTCAAATTGCCGAATTCACGCTCTACCGTTTCCTCAGAAGCCAGCAGATAGGTAACTTGCACATACGCCACACTATCCGCTTTCTCGGCAACAAAATCAATCTCAGCCTTATACATCTGACCAACATATACTTTATACCCCATCCTGCACAAATGGATATATACAGCGTTCTCCATCACCTTTTCTATATCAAAACGCCTGTTGCCACCTATAATATGATTCCTGATTCCCAGGTCTTCGAAATAGAACTTGTCGCCTAACTCGAAAAGTCGCTTGCCATGAATGTCGTATCTGTTAACTCGATCGATAATAAAAGCATTGCTTAAATACTCCAAATACGTGAGAATCATCTTGGCAGACGTTTCGGTGTTCTGGCTTTTCAGAAATTTTACAATACTCGTTGCTGAGAATTGTTTACCGATATTATCGCTCACAAACTTCAGCAGCGTTCGCAACAATGGTATGTTTCTGATGTTTTCTCGCTCTATGATATCACGAAGTACTATCGTATTATACACATTGTCAAGATAATCTTCTACCAAATCCGTATTTTCCAATCCTAAACTGCGCAACTGAGGGAGCCCGCCATACTGCAGATACAGGTTCAAGGAAGCATCATCATCCTTCAGTTCATGGAACGTCAGGAACTCTTGATAGCAGAGTCCTCTAATGCGATAAGCAATATATCTGCCTCTCAGGCGAGTTGCCAGTTCGCCCGAAAGCATCTTGGCGTTGCTGCCGGTAATCATAATCTGGCAGGTATCATCCGATTGGATACTGAGGAGTGCTTTCTCGAAATCAGAAATCTCCTGCACCTCATCAATAAACAGATAGTTTTCCTTACCCTCAACGATGTTGGCTGCTACATAAGCCTCCAGATCCTGATAGTTGGCTATCATATCAAATGAGGTTTTCTCCTTATCTATATAGATAACGTGATTTTCTTCATTCTCAGCGATGTGATTATAAATACGCCGCATCACACAACTCTTGCCGACACGCCTCTGGCCCGTCAATGCAATCATCATTCCACGTCCAAACATGCGTTCGATACGATTGGAATACCCTAGTCTTTCTAATATTTTTTGTTTCATACGAGTAAAACTTTTCGCAAAGATACTCTTTTTGTTTCACATAAGTAACAAAAATGATAGATTTTTTGTTTTTATTACTTATAATTAACAGGTTTGGTACACATTGCGCCTCACGAGAAGCGACAAGTGTCTATATGCCACGAAGAAAAGGAGGCGTATAGACCCTTGTGTATATGGTAACTAAAGTTTCGCAAGTTACTTGAATATACTGACAAGGAAAAGACTTTACATTCGAAACTGCCTGAAAGACTCCGGAACGAGAAGTGAGAGAAGCTGGAAGACTGGTGCGCCGGCGGGGGAATACACGCTACTTCACTTCATTCCTAAACTCCACCTTCCGCCTCCGGCTTGCCGAGGTACGTTTTGTGGCTTCTCTGCCCGCACCTATCTGTACCGCATTTTCAAGTTAAAGGGAGGCTGTACCCTACCGAATGATGGGAGAAAATGGCTGAAGATATAGCCCTAGAGGATAAAACAGGACTAACCATTTTTTCGCGAAATAACCAGGAAAGCACATCACGAAATGAAAACATACGTTAAAAAAGTGTCCATTTGCCCCACCAAATGGACACCTAAGTGTAAAAAGTGAACCCCTTTTTCCGAAAAAAACACTATATTTGTACCATGAAAGAATTAGAAACCATGCCAAGGATAGAACTCGCCCTGATTATCATCGGGGTGGCTGCACTCATGTTAGGTATTATCTTCGCATATCTTTCTATTTCTGGCATCGATATTCATCATGCTGTTAAACCTCTTGTATTTCCTGGAGTGAACTTAGCAATAAGCAGACAAATATAAATAACAAATATAAAATTAAATTATGAAAAAGTTTAATAATCAATCCTATGGGTCGCAAGTCGGCCGTATGAACAATGGGGGAGGTAAGTTCCGAAGGATCGCCCTATTCCCATTGATGTTGTTGATGTTGTTGCTTCTACCTGCCAATATGGTGGCGCAGACGGCAGCTTCCAGTTCTAAGTACATAGCAACGTATGAATCCTCTACCCAAACTTTGACTTTCAAAGAATATGCGGGAGAAAACCTTCCTGAAAATAGTGCTTGGGTGAAAGATAATGTGAGTGTGGAGTGTCTTATAGAAAATGTTACTATCAAGTACATTGTTTTCGATAAGAGTTTCAGCACATACACTCCTACATCGTTAAACGGTTTTTTTAAAAGACTCAAAAATCTGGAAAAAATTACAGGCCTGGAATATCTGAATACAGAGAAGGTGACGGATATGCAAAAAATGTTCTCTAATTGTAAAAACCTCTCATCGCTCGACCTCTCTAATTTCAATACAGAGAAGGTGACGGATATGAACAAAATGTTCTATAATTGTAACAAACTCTCTTCGCTCGACCTCTCTAATTTCAATACAGAGAAGGTGACGAATATGTCAGGGATGTTCTATTATTGTAACAAACTCTCATCGCTCGACCTCTCTAATTTCAATACAGAGAAGGTGACGAATATGTCAGGGATGTTCTTTGGCTGCTCAGCTCTCACAACCATCTACGCTAGCGATAATTTTAAAACGGACAAGGTTACTGTTAGTTCTAATATGTTCGGTGGCTGCACAAACCTCAAAGGCTATGATAGTAGCAAAATCGACCACACCTATGCCAACTGCAGCACGACTGGTTACTTTACTCCTGGATGTGCTTATGCCGAGTTTGATAATGCCACTAAAACTCTTACTTTCCGCTACAAGAGAGTCAAGCCCGAAGGAGCTTATGATCTTAATGTGGGGGATAACGATCCGGGCTGGTATGCCCAAAGAGAAAATATCGAGAAGGTGGTCTTCGATGCTTCGTTTGCAAATGCAAGACCAACGAGCTGTTATAGGTGGTTCTATAAGTGTACCTCTCTGACCGAAATTGAAGGTATTGAGAATCTGAATACTCAGAACGTGGAAAATATGCGCTATATGTTTACTTCCTGTATAAAACTTAAATCGCTCGACGTCTCTAAGTTCAATACAGCGAATGTGACGCATATGTCAAACATGTTTGAGGACTGTGAAGAACTCTCTTCGCTCGACCTCTCTAATTTCGATACTCAGAACGTGAAATATATGGACAAAATGTTCCATAATTGCAATAGTCTTACCTCGCTCGACCTCTCTAATTTCGATACTCAGAACACGACATATATGTACAAAATGTTCTATGGTTGCTCTGGTCTTAAAACCATCTATGTCAGCGACAAGTTTGTTATAACAAAAGAAAAAGATGGTTCTAATATGTTCTCTGGCTGCACAAACCTTAAAGGTTTTATAGATTATATCAGTAACTCAGACAAGGACAATAACGAATACGCCAACTACAAGACTGGCTACTTCACCAAGCTGGTAGGTAAGAATGGTGAAGAGAAGATAGGTGCAACGGGAGAAACTCTTACTGCGGAGAATCTTGTTCTTGCCGACGGCAAGGATTTCGTGGCTTATGACCAGTTCGCAGCCAAGGCTGCATCTTACAACCGCACTATTAATCCTGGTACAACCTGGGCTACGCTCTGCCTGCCTTTCGAGGTATCTCTCGACAATCAGAACTTCCGTGCATTCAAGCTTCTTTCGGCTGACGAGGGAGCAGAAACTGTAGAACTCGAAGAGATAGAGACAAGCATCGCTGCTGGTACTCCTGTTATCATCAAGATGAAGGATGGAGCAAATTCGCTCAGCATCTCTGAAGCCGACAAGGCAATAGCAAAAGATGTTCAGGCCTCAGAAACTGCTAATGGCAACTATCAGCTCCAGGGTATCTATACCCAAAAGGTGTTCGACAAGGATGCTGATAACAACTGCTACATCGTGAAGGGCAACAAGCTGATGAACCCAGCCAAACTGTTGGAGAACACAAACACAACACAGGTGGGCAGCAAGCCTTTCCGTGCTTACATGGTAGGCAATACTACTGCTCCTGCTGCTGGCGCCAAGATGTTCAGCATCGCCATCGGTGGCGGCACTACAGCCATCGACAGCCTCAACACCATTGCCAACGACAAGGCTGTATATTATGACCTGCAGGGCAATCGCCTCAACGCTCCTCAGAAGGGCATCAACATCGTGAAGCGTGGCGGCAAGACCATGAAGGTTATCATCAAGTAATTAAAAAATATAAATGGTATGAAAAAGAAAAAATATATCAAGCCAGTGGTTAGCGTCATGGAAATGGAAACCACAGCCATCCTCGCCGGCTCTGTTATCCAGAAAGCGGCAGAAGAGGATTACAGCGATGAAAAAGTGCAGGATTTCTGGGATAATCCAACCAATAAGGGAATTTGGGCCGACTAGCCTCTGATTCTCTATCGTACCCCCACCAGGCAGTTTATTTGATGCCTGGTGGCAAAATAAAAGCCCCCGGTGCTATACGCATCGGGGGCTTTTACCGTACCTCATGGGAAAACAACAAGGGTCTTTCTTTTTATTCCTCTGCCAGTTCCTTCATGGCATCGTTCAGTGTATTGAACAAAACATTGATGTTTTCTTCTTCGTTCTTGCAGGCTTCCTTGAACAAGGCTACGGGGTCTTCCGGGTCACCCTTCAGCGGAGCCTCGTTGAGAAGGATATTTACATTGCTCAGCAGCATGCCGTGCAGAGTAGGCATGTGGAGCTGAGACTGCGTGCCCTCCTTGCTGCCACACTTCAAGCCGGCAGCATACGCCTTTACGATGATGCGTACCAGCAGATGGATAGCCATCGGCTCATCGGCAAGGCTGATGAGGATGCCGTGGGTATAATCGCGCAGATGCTCCTCAATGGTGGTAAACTTACCCTGCAGCAGCCAGGTGAAGTTGCGCTTGTATTCAGCCTCCATCGCATTGTAAAGCGGATTCGACTTGCAGGCTATGCGCAGATAATCGAGCATTGTAGGCTCAAAGGAAGGATCCGCCTTCTTCATGCTCTCGAAATTCTTCTTCATGCGGTCGTTCGCCTCATCCGCACTCTTGTAGTTGAGACGTACGAGGGTAGAGAACATGATGTCGAAGAAATATTGGTTCACCTCGCCATAATGCTCCAGCATCATCTGCTTGATTTCCTTCGGGTCGTTCTTCTTCTTGAAGTCGTCGCCGCCGATTGCCGCATCCATGATGCCACGGGCATACGCCTCAAAGAAAGCTCTTACAAACGAAGCCACAGCTTGGTAACTATTGATTCTTTTGCTCATTGTTTATCAAAATGAATTAATCAAAAAAATGAATTAATCAAAGATTTAATCAAAGAATGATTTAATCAAAAATCTTGAATTCATATCCCTGTTCCATCAGCCATTCTATGGATTGCGGGAGCGCCGTCTTCAGCTTGTCGATGCTCTTCAGTGAGTCGTGGAAGGTGATGATGCTGCCGTTGCGGGCATACTTCTTCACGTTGTTCACCACGTCTTCTGCCGTCATCCATTTGGAATAATCTCGGGTCACCACATCCCACATAATCACCTTGTAGGTGCGATGCAGCCACCAGTACTCACTCTGTCGCATCCATCCATGAGGTGGACGGAAGAGATGGGCGTGGATGATGTCGTTCGCCTTGTTGGTGTTGAGCACGTAGGAGATGACACGGTGCTTGAAGGCACCGATGTGGTTGAAGGTGTGGTTGCCAATCTGATGACCCTCTGCCACAATCTGGTTGTAGAGGTCGTGGTTGCGCAGCACGTTTTCGCCCACCATGAAGAAGGTGGCCTTGATGTTGTACTTTCTCAAGGTTTCCAGGATGAATGGGGTGGATTCGGGAATCGGACCATCATCGAACGTGAGATACACCGAATGGTCGTTCTTGTCCATTCGCCATATTGCCTTTGGATATAGCCATCTAAGCCACTTGGCTGGTTGCTCTATGAACATGGGAAATATTGATTTTTATGAAATAATGAAAAGATGACCTCGCAAAACGCGAGGCCATCTCTTGTATTCTGATTACTGATTGCCTTCTGGCATTCTGCCGCCTCTGCCGTGGTACAGGGTATAGAGGTTGTTGAGTTGCTTCTGATACTTCTGTTCCAACTGAGGACTTACCATGCCTGCCACATCGCAGGTGCTCTGCATGATCATGATCTGACGGATGCAGTCGTTCTGACTCTGCAGGAAGTGGTCGTTAGACAACGACAGGTAGTAGTTGAGATATTGTGAAGCGTTCTTCCAAACTGCCTCCACATACTCCTTACCCTTTGCCTTTTGACCGGTCATCAGCCAGCCGCGAGCCATATCCAGAGCGCCGCTCATGTAGTCGAGCGTCACATTGTATGCAGGAATCTCCACATCAGCCTTCTTCAGGATGTTGATAGCCTTCTGCTTCTTGCCTTCGGCGATGAGCTGCAGGGCTGTTTGGGCAAGCAGACGGCGATGTGTATAGCACATGCGCATGGTGGTCTCGTCGATGTAGAGGCCCTTCTGCTTCAGGTTGCCGAACTTGAATCGGGTCATGATGTTATGATAGGTCTTCTCTGTGTCGAAGTTCTTGGCTCCCGGCTTGTTGGTGGTGAACGGAGTGATACGGTTGACGAGACCCTCCTGAACGAAGTTGTCGCCAAGGTTCATGTAGTTCTCCTGACCCACTGTCAAAGCCACGTAGAGTGGACGGGTCCAGTTGCTCTGAGCCAGCATTTCGAGCATCATCAGGTCGTTCTTGTAGAGAGCACTCTTGCCGGCAAGCGAGATCACCATCTTGTCAGGGATGGAATCCGAAGCCATCATCATGCCGCTCTTCTTCACAGCCTCCTTGTCGATGGTGACGTAGAGGGTATCTGTTGGGATAACGTGCATATCTGGGTTCTTGCTGCGTACCCAGTATTTCAGGATGTTCTTCAGCTCGAATGGCTCATTGCCAAACTGCTTCTTGGCATTCTCTGGGTCCTGCTTGTAGAATTCCAGAATCTGCTGCTTAGCCTCAGGCTGAACAGATACATACTCGTTGGTGCCTGAACAGAAGTCGAGACGTGGCCAGGTGATAGGCACGGATGGGGAGTCGTAGGCAGGACGCATCATCTGGTCGATGTACCAGTCGGTCTGCAGATAGCTCAGGTTACATACACGTGCATCGGTTCCAACGCCCTCTACTTCCTGGTTGTACCAGAGTGGGAAGGTATCGTTATCACCATTGGTAAAGATGATAGGATGGCTCTTCTCCTGGAGTGACATCAGGTAGTTCTGACCGAAGTCACGGCAGGTGTAGCGGCCGGAGCGGTCGTGATCGTCCCAAGTCTGCGATGCCATCTGGATAGGCACGAGGAGGGTGATGACGGCAACGATGGCTGAAATAGCTGTACCGCTGAGCTTCATCTTCTGCTTCAGGATATCGAGGATGGCTACTACGCCAAGACCGCACCAGATAGCGTATGCATAGAATGAACCGGCGTAGGCATAGTCACGCTCACGTGGCTGCATTGGAGTCTGGTTCAGATAGATAACGATGGCAAGACCCGTCATGAAGAACAGGAAGAATACCACCCAGAACTGCTGGATACCTACAGGGAGAACCTCCTCTGTTTCTACGCCGTTCTTTACTACCTTGCGTTTGCGGGTGTACCAAGCCTGCCAGAAGAGACCGATCAAACCGAGAATCAGCGGCATGCAGTAGAACACGTTGTGACCCTTGTTCTCCTTCAGATCATCTGGCAACTTGCTCTGGTCGCCATAGAGCTGGTCATCGATGAATGAGAAACCGGAAATCCAGTTGCCATGCTCTGGCTCACCATTGCCCTGGATATCGTTCTGACGTCCGGCAAAGTTCCACATAAAGTAGCGCCAGTACATGAAATTGCACTGATAGGAGAGGAAGAAGCGGATGTTGTCAATCTGTGAAGGCATCTTCACCATGATATTCTCTCCGCAGCGGTCGTAAGGCACCTCGGTGCCATCCACGCCGCCCATCCAGTCTTCGTATGCCTGGGCATGAGCCGAACTGTACATACGTGGGAAGAGCATATTCTGTGCATAGATATACTTGTTCTTGTGGCTTACCACGAAGTAAGAGTCCTTCTCGTCGGCAGAAGCCTTCTCCTTGCGCTGGTAAACCGGTGCACCTTCCTGCATCACAGGCTTGCACATGTTGCCATCCACTTCGAGGGCAACCTGAGAGGTGTATGCCTGACCATAGAGCAGTGGGCGGTCGCCATACTGGTCACGGCTCAGATAACTGCCCAGGGTAAAGATATCCTCAGGAGAGTTCTGGTCCATAGGAGGGTTGGCAGATGAACGGATTACGATGAGCGCATAGCTTGAGTAACCGATCATGAGCATCAGCATGCAGAGCAAGGCTGTGTTCTTGATGCGGGCTGTAACCAGCGGCACGCGCTGCATCTTCTTCTTGGCGATGCCAGTCACCTCGTCAACGCCTGTTACCACTTCCTTCTTGCGCTTGTAGGTAAGGGCAAGCCAGAGAACGGCGAGGACGATGATGCCGCAGACTACGGCTGTCCAGCCATATCCATAGAATGGAATACCGAGCATACCGAAACCGAGAACGAAGGCGATGTTCTGCTTCTTCTCGTTCTTTTCTGAAGCATTGTAAGTCTCGTAGATGCCCCAGATAACAGAGGCAACGAGGCAGATGATATATACGATTTCACCGGTGTTGAATGGACAACCGAGTACGTTGACGAAGAACAGCTCGAACCATCCGCCTACGGTGATGATACCTGGAACCACACCATACAATACGGCTACCACTACCAGGAACGAGAGAACCAACGCCAGGAGCGATCCCTTCAGGTTGGCATGAGGCACCTTTTTGTAGTAGTAAACCAATACGATGGCTGGGATACAGAGCAGGTTGAGCAAGTGCACACCGATACTCAAACCGGTCATATAGGCGATGAGCACGAGCCATCGGTCGCTATGAGGTTCGTCGGCGTGGTCTTCCCACTTCAATATCAGCCAGAATACCACGGCGGTGAAGGCAGATGAGAAGGCGTAAACTTCACCCTCTACAGCCGAGAACCAGAAGGTATCGCTGAAGGTGTAGATGAGTGCGCCCACCATACCTGATGCCTCGATGGCAATCAGCTTGCTGGTGGTCATTTCCTTCCAGTCGCCGATGATGAGCTTGCGAGCCAGGTGGGTAATTGTCCAGAAGAGGAACATGATGCAGACTGCACTGAGGAGTGCGCTCATCGTGTTCACCATCTTGGCCACCTGAGTGGCATCGCTGGCGAAGTGTGTGAAGAAATTGCCCATGAGCATGAAGAAAGGTGCCCCCGGTGGGTGACCGATTTCCTGCTTATAAGCAGTAGTGATAAACTCAGGACAGTCCCAGAAACTGGCTGTCGGCTCAATCGTGGAACAATAAACGAAAGCCGCAATGATGAATGCGACCCATCCGAAGATATTGTCCACCAATTTGTACTGTTTCATTATTGTTTAAACTTTAATGTATTATATTTCTTTATTTCCAGTGTATAAAACGTTGCAAAGATACTAAAAAGATGAGATAATCTAGAAGTTCTTTCTTGTTTTTTAGGCATTATTATATTATCTATCTAAACATTTAGGAAATAAGCTTCTAAACATTCAGGAAATGTTCTTCCAGTTTTTCTCTTGGCATATCTGCCGTATCGTGATAATGCAGGTGATGGTTTACGCAGGCGATGTGCTTCACGTTGTTGAGCACTTCGGCTACATCGTGGCTCACGATGATGATGGCGCATTCCTTGTTAATCTGCTCCAGCATCTCGTACATCTGCTTCTGGAATCGGCGGTCGATGTAGGTGTTGGGCTCATCGAGGATTACCACATCGGGCTTGGATACGATGGCGCGTGCCAGGAGCACTCGCTGCAGCTGTCCGCCGCTCAGGGCAGCGATGTGGCGGTCTTTGAATTCCATCAGCTGCATGCGTTCCAGGGTGTTGAGCACCTGCTGGTGCTGCGCTTGGCTATATCTGGAAAAGAGGCTCTTGGTCTTGCTGAGGCCGGAGAGCACTACTTCGTATACGGAGATGGGGAATTGCTTGTCGAGGGAGTTGTATTGTGGGAGATAGCCCATCGAAATCTCCTTTACTTCCTCAACTTTCGCTTCTCCGTTCTCATCCAGGATAGGATTTCCGTTTTCATCTTTCATTTTCTTGAAATATCGGATATTTCCTTCCGTGGGCTTCATGAGTCTGAGGATGAGGCGCATGAGGGTGGTCTTGCCACCACCGTTTGGTCCGATGATGCCAAGATAATCGTCCTGATAGACGGTGAGATTGATGTCATTGAGCACCTGCTTGCCGTCGTATCCGGCGGATAGATGCTCGATTTCGATTAACTTTGAACTTTGAGCGTCCAACTTTGAACCTTGAACTTTGAACATTGAACTTTATGATTAGTTATTGTTCTTTATACTTTTTATAAAATATTGGCGATCCTACTTTCCAACCACAATTTCCTTGCCTTGCACTGCGGCTGCCGCTTCCTGCATCGCCCAGCTCCATTCTCCCTGCAATGGGTTGATATTCATTGGCTTGGTCTGGCTTTCCTTGATGAAAGTATTGGTGTTGCGGTTGGCAAATTCAGCTTGAATGAGGCAATATTTTATCTTTTCTTTTCTTGCTCTCTCTATGAGGCTCTTCAGCTGGGCAGCACTCGGCTCCCTGCCTTCTTCCTCAATGGCCAACTGCTCCAACTGGTAATCACGGGCGAAGTAGGTGAGGATAGGGTGATAGATCACAAACTTGCGAACCATCTCGGGATGATCCTTGAAACCCTTTCTGATGGTGCTGTCTCGCTTGTCGATGATATTCAGCAGCGACAGATAGTTCTTCTCAAAGAACGCCTTGTTCTTCGGTTCCAGATTACAGAGCGCCTTGAGGATGTTGCTCGCGATGATGCGGGCATTCTGGCAACTCATCCAGACATGCGGATCGATGTTGCCGCCCGGTGTCTTGGCAGGCTTGATGCCTGCGGATGTATCTATCACCTTCATATCCGGAGCATTGTCCTGTAGCTTCTTCATCCAGGTCTGTTCAAAACCGATGCTGCCCACCTTCAGATAGAGGGCACTCTTCGAGAGTTCCATCATCTGTTCGGCGTATGGCTCGTAAGTCTCCGGGTTGTTACCGTTGGATACCATCACGTTGACATCCACCTTGTTTTCGGCAATCTTATCCACGAAATACTTGTAGGGCGGGATGGTTACGGTAACCATAGGCTTCTCTGAACCAGATGTCTTCCCCGATTCAGCCTGTTTCTGAGGCGTGCCCTTGCAGCCGGCAAGACATCCCCCAAATATTCCCCCTAATATAATAAGGTATAGAAATCTCTTCATATATTCAAATCTCTTCATATATTCAAATCTCTTTATGTTTTAAACGATGAAACTCAGGCCATATACCAGCAAAACATATCTCAGCACTTTTCCGATGGTGATGCTGATGGTTGAGATGATGATGTTGGCTCTGGTCAGACCCAATACGATGGTGATAGCACTTCCCAATATCGGGATGAAGGCGAAGAAGCCCATCCAGGCACCACGACCCGCCATGAATCTTTCAGCCTGGTCGAGTTTCTCTTTCTTTACGTGCAGATATTTCTCTATCCACTCCATCTTTCCGAGTCTTCCCACGCCATAATTAAACAGTGAGCCCAGCACGTTTCCTATGCTGCCATATATCACGAGCGGAATCGGGTCCAATCCTGCCGCCTGCAAGCCCGACATCACCACCTCACTGCTGAAGGGGAAGAAACTGCCGGCAAGAAAAGCGGATGCAAACATGCCCCAATAGCCCCAATTGATTAAAAAATCTATAATGTAACTCATTGAATATTATATGTTTATCGCCTGCATCAGTATCGTTTCAGGGATGAAAATATTATATAATAAAATCAGTACCACGATAACCAGCATCGAGATAAACATGATGTTCGTAATCTTACCACGGGTGAAGGTGATGAAGTGAGCCACGAGTGGCGCTGTATTCACAATCATGATGCCGCCGAGCTCCTTGATATGCTGAGGCTGCAGTATGATGAATGCCAGACTCACGAAGTTCACCATGGTGAAGGTGTCGTAGATCATTCTCGTGCGAATCTTGTCGGCGTATGACGTGTGCAGGAAGTGGATGGAACCGATGACGCCCAGGATGGTGAGGAACACCAGGTTCACTACCTCATGGTCGGTAACCTGCGAATAGTCGAACAGTTCCTTGTAGTTGATGAACTCCATGAAATGGTTTGCCAGACCCTGCATATTGTCGGTGTATGCATAGTAACCCGCTGAGAACCAGTAGGGCATCCCCACACCGATGATAGATGCAAAGAAGTTGCGGATGCTGAATGAATTGGTGAATACCATCATCATCAGCCAGAGTACAGGCAGGAAATAGCCTATCTGGATGAATACCATCGAGGCGAGGCCGATGCAGAAGAAGGCATAGAAAGTCCAGCCCGACGACTGCTTGTCCTGATAGCCGTTCCAGATGATGAGATAGAAGGCTATGAAGCACATCGTCACGATGCTTGCCTTGAACGATGGCGCAGGCAGACTGGTCATGGTGATGAATACCAGGAAACTGCACGAAACCATGCGGCTGTAGGTGCGCATCAGGGAATTATGGTTGTTGAGCTCTACCATCAGCAGGGTAGAGATGATGGTAAAGGCAAACTGTATCCAGATGTTGGATACCAAAAAACCTACAGCAACCCATACCAAGGCGGCAAGGGTTGCTGTGATAGGTAAAGCGTAGCGGCTTGACGCTACTTTATTTTGAAAAGTTTTCTTTCTTAACATCTATATTTAGTTTATAGTTTATAGTTAATAGTTTATAGAGGCTTGCGCCGTTATAAATGGACTTGCATACCTAAAAATAATCAATTAATAATCGAAGAATGCATGAATGTCTATTAATTATAAACTATTAACTATTAACTCATCTTAAAGATCCTGTCCGATATCAGAACGGAAGTACTTGTCGGTGAACTGAATCTTCTGTGCCTCGGCAAAGCTCTTCTTCAGGGCTTCTTCCTTGTCCTTACCATAGCTGCTTACGCAGATGACACGACCACCATTGGTTACTACCTCGCCATCCTTCATCGCTGTGCCCGAGTGGAATACCACAGAGCCTTCCACGTCGTTGATACCCTTGATAGGATAACCCTTCTTGTAAGCCTCTGGATAACCGCCGCTTACGAGCATTACGCAGACTGCAGCACGCTCGTCAAACTCGATGCTGCGCTTGTCCAGATCGCCGGCAGCTACACCCTCGAAGAGATCCACGATGTCGCTCTTCAGGCGGAGCATCACACTCTCAGTCTCTGGGTCGCCCATACGGCAGTTGTACTCAATCACCATTGGCTCGCCCTCTACGTTAATCAAGCCGAAGAAGATGAAGCCCTTGTAGTCGATGTTCTCCTCGGCAAGACCCTCAACGGTAGGACGGATGATGCGCTCATCCACCTTCTGCATCCACTCCTTGGTAGCGAATGGCACAGGGGTAACACTACCCATACCGCCGGTGTTCAAACCGGTATCGTGCTCGCCGATGCGCTTGTAATCCTTAGCCTCAGGCAGAATCTTGTAGTTCTTGCCGTCGGTCAATACGAATACAGAGCACTCGATGCCGCTCAGGAACTCCTCAATCACCACGCGTGCAGAAGCGTTGCCGAACATACCGCCCAGCATCTCCTTGAACTCCTTCTTGGCCTCTTCCAGGGTAGGGAGGATGAGAACGCCCTTACCGGCGCACAAACCGTCTGCCTTCAGTACGTAAGGAGCCTTCAGAGTCTCCAGGAACTTCAAGCCTTCCTCTACGTGCTCGCCGTCGAATGTTTCATACTGGGCTGTAGGGATGTTGTGACGCTTCATAAACTGCTTGGCAAAGTCCTTGCTGCCTTCCAATACGGCGCCAGCCTTTGATGGACCGATTACAGGGATGTTCTGGGTGCGAGGATCGTTCTTGAAGTCATCGTAAACACCCTTTACCAATGGGTCTTCAGGACCAACTACCACCATATCAACGCCATTCTCCACTGTGAAGTTCTTCAGAGCCTCAAAGTCATCGGCCTTGATATCAACGTTCTCGCCGACATTCTGTGTACCGGCATTACCAGGAGCGATAAAGAGTTTCTCACACTTCTCGCTCTGAGCGATTTTCCATGCTAAGGCGTGCTCGCGGCCACCGCCTCCTAACAATAAAATTTTCATTTGCTGTAAGTTATTGTTTGTTATTTCAAATAATCGAAGAAATAGTTGCTGATGCGCTCATGCAGATGAGTGCTCTGATGGCCTCTCATGTTGTGAGGCTCGCCAGGATAGACGAAGAAGTCGGGCTGTGTACCGGCTGCGATACATGCCTTCAGGAAGGTGAGGCAGTGCTGTGGCACCACGGTCACGTCGTTCAGACCCTGGATAATCTGCAACTTGCCCTTCAGGTTCTTGGCCTGATAGAGCAATGATGTCTTCTTGTAACCCTCTGGGTTGGTCTGTGGGGTATCCATATAGCGCTCGCCATACATCACCTCGTACCAGTGCCAGTCGATAACCGGACCACCTGCCACGCCTACCTTGAATACATCTGGATAGTTGGTCATCAATGAGATGGTCATGAATCCGCCGAAGCTCCAGCCGTGTACGCCAATCTTGTCGGCATCAACGTAAGGCAGGGTCTTCAGATACTCCACACCCTTCATCTGGTCCTTCATCTCCACCTGACCCAGCTGGCGGAAGGTAGCCTGCTCGAAAGCCTTGCCACGGTTCTCGCTGCCACGGTTGTCGAGAATGAAGAGCAGATAGCCCTTTTCTGCCATGTAGGTTTCCCAGCCACGGCTGCTGTAGTTCCAGCGGGCATCCACATTGTGGGCGTGAGGTCCACCATATACATATATAATGGTAGGATACTTCTTGTTAGGGTCGAAGTTCACCGGCTTCACCATTCTCCAGTAGAGATCGGTTACGCCGTCGTCTGCCTTGATGGAACCGCAGCTGTACTCCGGCACGTTGTATCCCTTCCATGGGTTCTCGGCTGTGAAGTAGGCGGTGCGCTTGCCGTTTTCGGTGTTCACGATGGCAATCTTGCGAGGCACGGTTGGAGTAGAGTAGTTATCATAGATAAACTGTCCGTTCTCGCTCAGGGTAGCGTTGTGCCAGCCCTTGCCGCAATCGTCCATCATGGTGCGCTTGCCGCTCTTGGTATCCACCACGAAGATGTTTCGCTGGATAGGAGAGCACTCGTTGGATGCGATGATGATGCTCTTGCGCTTGGCGTTGAAGCCGAGCACTTCCATCACCTCCCATTTACCGGAAGTCAACTGCTTGATTTCGAGTGATTCCGTGTTGCTTGCCATACGGCTGCCATGCTTACCCAGGGTGCAGAGATAGAGGTGGTTGTAGCCATCCTTGCGGCTCTGCATGATGAAGCTGTTGCTGTCCCAAGGCAGGAACTGGATAGGGTGGCAAGGCTCCACGTATTTCTCGTCGGTTTCGCGATAGAGCTCGCCAGTCTTCTCGCCGGTCTCTGCGCTGTAAGCAGTAAGGCGACAGTCGTTCTGGTCGCGGTTCAGCTCAAACATATAGATGGTCTTGCTGTCTGGGCTCCATGCGATGTTGGTGAAGTAGCGGTCTGTTGGGTCGCCAGCCTTCAGATAGATGGTCTTGCCGGTCATGCAGTCGAACACGCCCACGGTTACCTTGTGCGAAGTTTCGCCCGTCATCGGATACTTGTCTGGTGCAGGTTTGGCGCAGCAGGTCTGGGTTTCAGGATGATTGAAGTAATCAATCTCCGGGATATCCACCTGCGGATAATCTGTCACCATGCTCTGGTCCATGCGATAGAAGGCGAGCAGTTCGCCGTTAGGGCTCCAGAAGGTACCCTTGCTGATGCCGAACTCATCGCGGTGAACACTCTGACCATAAACGATTTCTCGGCTGCCATCCTTTGAAATCTGGAAATCGTGCGATTTCTTCTCTCGGGTCATGGCATTGTTGGTTACGTCGAAGGTGCGCACGTAGAGGTTGCTGCCCTTCAGATAGGCGAATGCATTCTGCTGGGCGTTCGCCTCCAGCAGGTTCTCGCCGTCTTCAAAATCCATCTCGCTCACCAGCTTATGCTTTTTGAAGTCGATGGTGTAGGTCTTGCTGCCGTTGTTCACCATCACGATGCTCTTTCCTGCAAAAGGGAACTGAGCGTTGTAGAGGGCTCTTACCTTGATGTCCTTGGTAGGAGCAATCCACTGGTTGATATCGTTGATGCCGAAGAGTTTGGTCTCTTTGCCGGTAGTCTTGTTCACGAGATAGCAAGCCTCCACGTCCTGGCGGATGAGTTCATTTCCCCACCAGGTGCACCAGCGGTTCTTTGCCACCATGTTGCGATAGTTGTTGCCACCGAAGTTCAAATCCTCCAGGGTGAAGGTTTTCTCGCCCTTCTGCGCCGGAACCACGCCCTGCGCCTGTATATCGGTTGCATTCATAGCCATCATGGAAATCATAGCAGCGAAAGATAATTTATAAATTGAATTCTTCAGATTCATCATTGTTTTTTCTTGTTTTTTTATTTCTAGCGACCCCGCGTTTTGCGGGGTTGCTAGACTTATTTGTTTGATTCAAGAACGCAAGTCCGCTAGGCGTTCCGCCGGGAATCTTAGTGACACCGCGTTTTACGGTGTCGCTAGAAATTCTTAATCCTCGTCATCAAAGTCGGTGTCGAAGCTAGGCTGGCTGCCACGCTTTCCTCCGAAGTCCTTGCCACCACGGCGGTCGCCCTTGAAGCCACCGCGCTTGTCGCCCTTCTCGAAACGCTTGCCGTCACGCTTTCCTCCGAAGTCTCTGCCACCTTTGCGGTCGCCCTTGAAGCCGCCACGCTTATTGTCACGGTCGTCACGGTCGCCGCTGCGCTTTCCTCCGAAGCTGCGGCCGCCCTTGCGGTCATCATCCTCATCGCTGCGTCTTCCGGCACCCACACGTGGGCGTCCGCCACGGCGAATCTCATTGCGGCGCTTCTCGAAGTCCTCCAGGCGATGGCTGTGGAACTGGAAGCTGCGGATATCAGCATCTTCGTTTTCAGTCTCCTCGCTCACACGCTTCTTGAACTCGCGCTCCTTCTTGAAACGGTGCTTCTGCGCCATCTCGCTCTTCTCGCGCTCAGTCTTCACGATACCGCCCTCAGAGCGGAACTCCTTCATCTTGCCGTCGAACATCACGTACTTGCGGAACTCGCACTCCAGACTTCCGTTATATACCGGAATCTTGATAGATGGCTTCAAGCCAATCTGCTCGAAGCACTCCTCGCGGTAGCTCAATACCCAAGCCTCGTTGCCGGCGAAGGCACGCTTGAAGCGCTCGCCAATCATCTTGTAGGTATTCAGCAGGTTAGGGGTAGAGATACGCTCGCCGTAAGGAGGGTTCATCACGATGATGCTCTTCTCGGCAGGCTGGGTGAAGTCCTTGAAGTCCTGCTGGGCGATGGTGATATCCTTGCTCAGACCGGCAGCACGCACGTTGAGGTTGGCTGTGTTCACCGCCTTCATATCTACATCATATCCGTAGATGTGGTGCTCGAACTCACGCTCCTGAGAGTCGTCGTTATAGATCATGTCGAAGAGATCCTGGTCGAAATCGTTCCATTTCTCGAAGGCAAACTCCTTGCGGAATACACCTGGAGAGATGTTGCGGGCGATGAGGGCAGCCTCGATGGCGATGGTTCCCGAACCGCACATTGGGTCGATGAAGTCGCATTCGCCCTTCCAGCCAGTCATCAGGATCATACCTGCAGCGAGAACCTCGTTCAGAGGTGCCTCTACCTGCTCCTGGCGGTAGCCGCGGCGGTGCAGACTCTCGCCGCTTGAGTCGAGACTCAGGGTAGCGTTATCCTCTGCGATATGGATGTTGAGGCGGATGTCTGGGTTAGACACGCTGATGTTAGGACGTGTGCCCTGCTTCTCGCGGAACCAGTCCACGATGGCATCCTTTACCTTGTAAGTCACGAAGCGTGAGTTGCGGAATTCCTCCGAATAGACTACAGAATCTACCGAGAAAGTCTTCTTCACGTCTAAGATGTCATCCCACTTAATCTTCTGAATCTCGTCGTACACCTCCTCGGCAGAACGTGCCTTGAAGTGCTTGATAGGTTTCAAGATACGGATGGCTGTGTGCAACTGGAAGTTAGCACGATACATCATTTCCTTGTCGCCAGTGAAAGATACCATGCGGCGACCTATTTGTACATTGTTAGCACCCAGTTGGGTGAGCTCCTCAGCCAAGACTGGCTCCAGACCCATAAAGGTCTTGGCAATGAGTTCAAATTCCTGTTCCATTATTGAATTCTATATCTAATAAACTTTGTTTTTCTTTTCTATATTTCTTTGTTTTCGGCTTCATATCCTTGGTCACCCACACGTTGGCACCCACGATGCAGCCCTCTCCGATGGTGATTCTGCCCAGGATGGTGGCGTTGGCATACACGATGACGTCGTCTTCCAGGATAGGGTGGCGAGGGATTCCCTTGATAGGATTGCCGTCCTTATCCAGCGGGAAACTCTTGGCACCCAGGGTGACACCCTGATAGAGTTTCACGTTGTTGCCGATGATGCAGGTGGCACCGATAACCACACCCGTACCGTGGTCGATGGTGAAGTGGTGACCGATGGTAGCCTCCGGATTGATATCGATACCCGTCTCCGAGTGTGCCAGCTCCGTCATCATTCTTGGGATGAGTGGCACGCCGAGCTTGTGCAGAACATGGGCGATGCGATAGTTGGTTATCGCCTTGATTACGGGATAGCACGAGATGATTTCTCCGTGGCTCATCGCTGCCGGGTCGCCGTTGTAGGCAGCCTCCACGTCGGTGGCTAGAATCTTGCGGAGGTTAGGAAATTCCATGATGGCTTTTGCCGCGATGACGCCTGCCTTGGCGCGTTGGTGCTGCAGCTCAGCCTGGGTTTCCGTTTCGCAGTCGTTGGCAAAGCAGAGTCCGGCGAGAATCTGCTCAGCGAGCATCTCGTAGAGTTTTTCTACTCTTACTCCGATATGATATTTGATGGTTGAGATATTGACGGAAGAGTTTCCGAAATATCCCGGAAAGAGGATAGAACGAGACAGATTGATGATGTCTTCGAGCGCCTTGCCCGAAGGAAGTGGATTTCCGTCTCGATGCTGATGGAAGAGACCCTTCAATGATTCGGCGCTAGAAAGCTCATCGATAGTCTCTGTCAGCTGATGAGTTAATGTATCTTTACTCATGTTCTTAATGTATCAATAAAATTCGAGTGCAAAGATACGATTAATTTCTTGAACTGCAAAGAAATAAAGGAGCTTTTTTGGATTTTTTTTGTAGAAATGGAAAGATGGAGTGGAAAAAGTGGGGGAGGCTGTCCGAAAATTTAATTAGGGAAGCAAACAACTGAATTGAGCAT